>CXWJ01002076.1_pt1 | contig 25070 bp, 24 predicted proteins | sample 590841 | NCBI WGS metagenome assembly CXWJ01 (sample SAMEA3498367, study PRJEB10139) | wastewater metagenome | biome: wastewater treatment plant; material: activated sludge | place: Austria | collected 2015-01-21 | reverse complement strand
GAGGGCGTTCTGCAACAGGTCGGCTCGCCCCACGAGGTGTACGAGAAGCCGATCAACCGCTTCGTGGCCGACTTCATCGGCGAGACGAACTTTTTGCCGGCGGCCGTGGCCCGGCTGGAGACGGAAGAGGATTACCCGATGGTCACGCTCCAGGGCGGCGTGCGCGTGCTGGCCGCCAACGAGGGGCACGACCTGCGCCTGGAGCAGCCGGTGACGCTGACCATTCGCCCCGAGCGCATCAACCTCTACCCGCAGGGCAAGGTGGACGTGCTGAAGGCCGAGAGCGGTCTGGAGGCCGAGGAACTGGAGCGCATCCTGGGGGCCAAGATGCCCGGCCCAGTGGATATGAAGGAGTTCCTGCTGGCCGAGCCGGAGAACGTTGTCCTCAACGGCACACTGGATGAGGCATATTATATCGGCACCGACACCCGCTTCCGGGTCACGCTGGAGGGTGGGGCGTCGCTGGTCGTGCGCCAGCAAAACTACGGCTCGCGCTACGATATGCCGTTCGACGTGGGCAGCCACGTCTATGTGCAGTGGGCGGCCGAAAACGCGCAGATTCTGACGGATTAAAGAATGGAATTAAACACGGATGGGACACGGATTGAACGGATATAACGGATTGAAACCCAATTCAATCCGTTATATCCGTCTAATCCGTGTAAATCCGTGTTTAATTCTTTAGGAGAGCTTATGAGTACCAATGATCGCAGACACTACGCCGGCGGCGGCCGATTCCACAACAGCAGGAGGAGCCGATGGCTGCCACGACTGACACCGGGCTGAAGCCGCCCACGCCATCCTCACTCCCGCTGACACGCGGCAGCGACCCCTTCCACCAGGCCGCCGCGGTCGTCTTCCTCGGCCAGGCTCTCCTCTGGCTCGCGCTCCTCTTTCGCTGGGCAACCTTCTCTATTATCGCATGGCAACCGCTGGCCGTTGAGCTGGCCCTGGCCCAATGGCAATCCTTCGCCGCCTATGCCCTGTTCGGCGGGCTGCTGGCGCTGAATCTGGCCGCCGGGCTGGGTTTGTTGCGCGGGGCGAGTTGGGCGCGGCCGGTGGGGTTGGCGGCGGCGGTGGTGGCGCTGGTCGCGGCCGTGGCTTACTATGCGCTGGGCCGCGAGTTCTACGGCACAGTGCTATTGGTCGGGTTGGGCGGCATGGCCCTGCTGCTACTGACCCGCCGCACGGCCTGGTCGATGGCCTTCCCCTCGGCCTATTGGCTGCTCATCTTCTTCCTCATCCCGCTGGCTATCGTCTTCTTCGTCAGTCTGGGCGAGCGCACCCGGCTGGGCACGGTCACCTATCCGGCCTTCGACCTGGGCAATCTGGGCGCTTATTTCGACGATTACGCCCGCATCTTCAGCCGCATCGACGGCGAATTCATCTATCTGCGCATCTTCGGCCGTTCGCTGTGGCTGGCTCTGCTCAACACGGTCATCTGCCTGCTGTTCGCCTACCCGTTCGCCTACTGGATCGCCCGCCAGCCGGCCCACCGGCGCAACGTGCTCATCTTCCTGGTGATGATCCCGTTCTGGACCAACTTCCTGGTGCGCACCTACGCCTGGATGCTCATCCTGCGCGATTCGGGACTCATCAACAACTTCTGGAGCATCACCCTCCACGAGCAGGCCGTGCGCCTGGCCGAGGTGTCGCCGCTGTTCGAGGGGCTGGCCGCGGCCACGTCGCACAAGTTGCCGCTGCTGTATAACTTCCCTTCGGTACTGCTGGGTCTGTTCTACGGCTATCTGCCGTTCATGGTGCTGCCGCTCTACACCAATCTGGAGAAGGTCAACTGGTCGCTGCTGGAGGCGGCGTCCGACCTCTATGCCGGGCGGTGGCAGAGCTTCCGCCGCGTGCTGCTGCCGCTGACGCTGCCGGGCATCATCGCCGGGTCGATCATCGTCTTCATCCCATCGCTGGGGGCGTACGTGACACCCGACCTGATGGGCGGGGCGCGGGTGGCCCTGCTGGGTAATCTGTTGCAGCAGCAATTTATGACCGTGCGCGACTGGCCGTTCGGCTCGGCCATCAGCTTCATTATGATGGCCGTCATGCTGGCGGCCACGCTGGTCTACTTCCGCGTCTCGGCCGAATCGGAGCGGTCGGCGGAGATGACCGTGGGGCGCGACAAATGACAACGACGACCAACGCCCCCGCCTCCACCCTGTCCCCGCCGGCCGCCCGCGCCCCCGGCCGCCGCCGCGCCGCCAGCCGCGACAGCGCCCGCGCCGCCTTCAACAGCCGCGTCCTGACCTGGCTGGCGCTGGGCATCTTTATCTTTCTCTACTTGCCGATCATCGTCCTGGTCATCTACTCCTTCAGCGGCGGCAATAACGTCGGCGTGTGGACCGGCTTCTCCACGCGCTGGTATGCCGAACTGCTGAGCGACCGGGCGCTTATCTCGGCCTTCCGCGTCAGCCTGTGGGTGGCGCTGTGGTCGACGCTGATCAGCACGGTGCTGGGCACGTTGGCGGCCATGGCCCTGGAGCGCTACCGTTTCTTCGGCCGCCTGCCGTTCGACACGGTGCTCTACCTGCCGATCATCATCCCCGACATCGTCATGGCCCTGTCCACGCTGCTGTTCTTCGTCACCTTCGCCGTGCCCCTCAGCCGCTATACCATCCTGGTGACCCACGTGGCCTTCAACGTGGCCTTCGTGGCCGTGGTGGTGCGGGCGCGGCTGGCGGAGATGGACGCCTCGCTGGAGGAGGCGGCGGCCGACCTGGGGGCCAACGCCTGGACGACGTTCCGCCGCGTCACGATGCCTATCCTGATGCCGGGTATCGTCTCCGGGGCACTGCTGGCCTTCACCCTGTCGCTGGATGATTTCGTCATCACCTTCTTCGTCGCCGGGCCGGGTTCGACGACGCTGCCGGTGCGCGTCTATTCGATGATCAAGTTCGGCGTGACGCCGGAGGTCAATGCGATCTCGACGCTGATGCTGGTGGGATCGACGGTGTTGGTGGTGATTTCGTTGTTGTTGCAGAGGAAATAGCCTCCCGGTGCGACCCACTTTCTGAAGTGGGTTGCACCTCGCGGGTTGCACCTGGCGGGTTGAGGAATTCAAGAAAGGTGCGACGCACTTCAGAAAGTGCATCGCACCAGCACCTCCCGGTGCGACCCACTTTCTGAAGTGGGTTACACCTGTGGGTTGCACCTCGCGGGTTGAGGAATTCAAGAAAGGTGCGACGCACTTCAGAAAGTGCATCGCACCAGCACCTCCCGGTGCGACCCACTTTCTGAAGTGGGTTACACCTGTGGGTTGCACCTCGCGGGTTGAGGAAAATAAGAAAGGTGCGACGCACTTCGGAAAGTGCATCGCACCAGCGCCTCCCGGTGCGACCCACTTTCTGAAGTGGGTTGCACCTGTGGGTTTAATCTCGCGGGTTGAGGAAATCAAGAAAGGTGCGACGCACTTCAGAAAGTGCATCGCACCAGCACCTCCCGGTGCGACCCACTTTCTGAAGTGGGTTGCACCTCGCGGGTTGCACCTGTGGGTTGCACCTCGCGGGTTGCACCTGTGGGTTGCACCTCGCGGGTTGAGGAAATCAAGAGAGGTGCGACGCACTTCAGAAAGTGCATCGCACCAGCGCCACGAGGTGCGACCCACTTTCTGAAGTGGGTTGCACCTAGTGGGTTGCACCTGTGGGTTGCACCTCGCGGGTTGAGGAAATCAAGAGAGGTGCGACGCACTTCAGAAAGTGCATCGCACCTGAGAAGAAAGAGGAGAATAAGAATGAAAAAAGTAATTGGTTTGATGATTCTGATCGGGCTATTGGCCATGGCCTGCGGTGGCGGGCCGGCGGGCGGCCCCGGCGCGGCCGAGGGCGGCGAGCCGACGGCCGCCGTGGCCGAAGGCGAATTGGAACTGGCCTCGGAACTCAGCGTCTACAACTGGGCCGACTACATCGACGAACAGATATTGGCCGACTACACCGAGCGCTACGGCGTGGAGATCATCTACGACACCTACGCCTCCAACGAAGATTTGCTGACCAAGCTACAGGCCGGGGCCAGCGGCTACGACATCATCATCCCGTCCGACTACATGGTGGCCCAGATGATCGAACTGGGCTTGCTGGCCGAGATCGACGTCGCGGCGCTGCCCAACTTCGCCAACATCGGCGCGGAGTTCAAGGACCCGCCCTATGACCCCGGCAACGCTCATTGCACACCCTACCAGTGGGGCATGACCGGCATTGGCTATCGCAACGGCAACCCGGCCTTCGCGGAGGGGCCGCCCAATAGCTGGGCCTACCTGTTCGAGCCGAGCCTGCTGGAGCAGACCGCGCCGGAGGGCATCAACGTCCTCAACGACCAGCGCGAATTGATGGCCGCGGCCCTCTTCTTCCTGGGCCACTCGCCCAATTCGACCGACCGGGCCGAACTGGAAGCGGCGCGCGACCTGATCCTGCAAGCCAAGCCGTACTGGAAGACGTTCAACAGCGAGGATTACTACAGCACGTTGATGGAGAGCGACGAGATCATCCTGTCCCACGCCTGGAGCGGCGACGCGGCGCAGGCCTTCTGGAGCACCTACGACGACGCCACGGGCGAGGGTAACTGGCTCTTCACCGTGCCGGTCGAGGGGGCGGTGCGCTATCAGGACAACGTTTGCATCCCGGCCAACAGCCAACGAATTGAGACGGCGCTGCACTTTATGAACTACCTGATGGAGGCGGAGGTGGCCGCGGCCATCACCAACTTCACCTTCTACCCCAGCCCCAACGAGGCGGCCAAGGAATTCATCAACCCCGACATCCTGAACAACCCCGGCATCTTCCCCCCGCCGGAAGTGGCCGCCAAGCTGCAATGGCTGACCGACGTCGGCGACGCGATCTTTGTCTATGATGAGATGTGGACGGCGATTAAGGGGCAATAGCCCTGCTGAGTAGGCAGTGATCAGTATTTATGCGGGCCTGAAGAAGCCGGCTATACTCTTGAATGAGTCGGCTTCTTCAGGATAATTCGACCCATGACGCGCATCTATCTGGATACATGCAGCCTACAGCGACCACTTGACACACGAACCCAAATCCGAATTAGCATAGAATATGATAGTTTCTACGAAACCATTAGCTGAGGTCACTCACGAAGCCATTGGCATTCTGCTGCGCGAGATCGGCATTGTCGATACTGTCCGCTTCCTGAACCAGTTCACCGGCGGCTTAGGCAACTATACCGAGGAGCGTGAGCAGTTATTCGGCGAGCTAACTTTGGATGAGATCGTCACGGCTATCGAGCACGATCGAAAGGAATTACCTGCCGAATAGAGCAGCACCTTGAGGCATCAAATTAAAGGGGCCGGTCGGGAGTAACACTTCCGACCGGCCCTTTAATTTCTCGACTGATGAGGTGCAGTGAATTGTACCTTATCCGCCACCCTTATCTTCGCCAAGAATTTGAACACAGTCAAGTGGACAGTTATCAGTAAGCAGCAGGTCAGTATTCAGCCTGATCTACTGACCTGCTGAATGCTGACCTATTGCCCCATGACCAGAGCAAAAATAAGCGGCGCGACAATGGTGGCGTCCGATTCGATCATGTACTTCGGCGTGTCGATACCCAACTTGCCCCAGGTGATCTTCTCGTTGGGCACGGCCCCGCTATAGGAGCCGTAGCTGGTGGTCGAGTCGCCGATCTGGCAGAAGTAGCCCCACAGCGGCACGTCGGTCTGACCCAGGTCCTGGTGCAGCATGGGCACGACACAGATGGGGAAGTCGCCGGCAATGCCGCCGCCGATCTGGAAGAAGCCGATGGAGCGCGTGGCCGCCGTCGCCTGGTACCAGCCGGCCAGTTCGGCCATGTATTCGATACCGGTGCGCACGGTGTGGACGTTCTTGATGTCGCCGCTCATCACGTGGCCGGTGTACATGTTGCCCATTGTCGAGTCTTCCCAACCGGGAACCACCAGCGGCAGGTTCTTCTCGGCCGCGGCCAGCATCCACGAGTCGCGCGGGTCGATCTGGTAATATTGCTCCAGCACGCCGGAGCGCAGAGCGCGATACATGAATTCGTGGGGGAAGTAGCGCTCGCCGGCGCGGTCGGCCCGCGTCCACTCATCCACCAGGGCCGATTCCAGGCGGCGCACGGCCTCCTCCTCGGGGATGCAGGTGTCGGTGACGCGGTTCATGTGTCGCCGCAGCAGGGCGTGCTCGTCGGCCGGCGTCAGGTCGCGATAATGGGGCACGCGCTCATAATAGTCGTGGGCCACCAGATTGAAGAGGTCTTCCTCCAGATTGGCCCCGGTGCAGGAGATGGCCTGCACCTTGTCGCGGCGGATCATCTCGGCCAGCGACAGGCCCAGTTCGGCCGTGCTCATTGCCCCGGCCAGGGTGATCATCATCGCGCCGCCGCCGTCCAGGTGGCGCGCGTAGCCGTCGGCGGCGTCGATGACCGCCGCCGCGTTAAAGTGGCGGTAGTGGTGCCGCAGGAAGCGGCTAATCGGTGCGTCTGTCATCATCCCCCCTGCTCCCCTGCTCTTTGCAACGCCACCAGGCATAGATACTCAAACACCAGATTGGCCGCCAATATGGCCGTCACGTCGGACTGATCATAGGGCGGGCTGACCTCGACCAGATCCATACCCACCAGATTCAGCCCTTTCAGGCCGCGCATGAGTTGGAGCATCTGGTAGCTGCTGAAGCCGCCCGGTTCCGGCGTGCCCGTGCCGGGGGCAAAGGCGGGATCGGTGGCGTCGATGTCGAGCGTGACGTAGACGCGACGGTCGCCGACGGTCTCGCGGATGGCCTCGATGACGGCCGGGATGCCCATCTCGAAGCAATCGTCGATGGTCAGCACGCGCGCCCCCAAGCGCCGGGCGACGTTCAGGTCGTCGGGGAAAAAGAGCGAGCCGCGGATGCCGACCTGGATGTAGGCCGTGGGGTCGATGAGGCCTTCTTCAATGGCATGGCGAAAGACCGTGCCGTGCTCGTAGCCGCCCGGCTCCACGTCGGTGTGGGCGTCAAAGTGGACAACGGCGAGCGGCCCATGGCCCGCGTTCCGCGCGGCGGCGGCCTGCGCCCTCAGCAGGGGCAGACTGATGGAATGATCGCCGCCCAGGGCCACGACCATCGCCCCCTGGGCCAGCGCCGCGCCGACCTCCGTGGTGATGAAGTCCATCGACTTCTCGATATAGGCCATCTCGATCTCGACGTCGCCGTAATCGACGATGGTCAGGGCATCGGCGGGGGCCACGCCATGAATGTGGTGTGTGCCCCACAGGGCCAGCGACGCCGCGCGGATGTGGCGCGGGCCGAAGCGGGTGCCGCCGCGGAAGCTCGTCGCCCCGCTGTCGAAGGGGACGCCGACGATGGCGACGTCCACGCCGGACAGGTCGCGCGTCGGCGTCTGGCGCATGAAGGTCGGCACGCCGGCATAAGCCAGCAAATGACCGCCCAGGGCTGGGTTCTTTTCGTGGGCCATATGGCTATTCCTTTTAGTGTGTCGGGCCGGGATTGAAGGGGGAAAAGAGGGCTTTCATGTTATGAATCTCTTTTCGCCACTCAACCAAAGCTGCCGGCGGGCTGGAACTCAGGCACGAGGACACGGCCGCCCACAGGAGCCAAAGCCGGGGCCGCATCCGGCGCCGACTCCGGCCGCTGCTCGCGCCATGATTCCATCTCGCGCTCGACGTTGCTGCCCCAGTGGACGCCGCGGCCGAGGGTCGTTTGCTCCACGATCTCGAACGTACCGAAGTAGCGGTTCATCACGCGCTCGACGCGCGATACGTCGTAGGGCTTGCAGGAGAAGACGTCGAGGAACGCCTCGCCCAGGTTGCTATAAGTGTGAATCGCGGCGTGCGATTCGTAGAGGATGATGACACCGGAATAGCCGGCCCGTTGCGGCTCGCCGGCCTCTTCGGTCACCATTGGCCCGGCCAGAACGTTCATGTCCAGTTCGTGGACAAGTTCGACCAGGAAGCGATTGACTGTCTCGCCGTCGCTCAGCGCGGCGCGGTTGCGCACGTTGGACACGCGCATCATCAGATGCAGACCGTACACGTCTTTCATGGGAAAGCTTTCTCCTTGGAAGAGTGAGATATTAATTTGTCCGCTAACCTGGGGGATGTGCCTTGCGTCGCGTGGACTTGTAGAATTATGCACAAAACGCGGCGTTTGTAAAGCCCATTAGTGGGGGAATGTGCGATATTTTAATGTTTTGGCCGTATTAGTGGGGGTGGAAGTGGCGCAAGATAGGAATCCTGCCTTATCTTTCCTCGGCAAATGAATCGGCGTAGAACCAGGCAATGAGCTTATTCTCCGACCACGGCCGCAACGCGTCCATCATCTCCAGCCCCGGCCGCGAGAGTAGCCCCTCGCGCAGGGCGGCCTCGCTGCTGAAGTAGGCCTCGATCATCAGGTGGAAGCGCGAGCGGCCGAACGGCTGCGACGTGACCCGGCTGACCTCCAGCCGCTGCAAGCCGGGCAGTTGTTCCAGCAGCGGCAGATGGGTGCTGCTGTAGAACTCCTCCAGCGCCGCCTCGTCATCGACACGGTAGTAGATTACGACGAATTTGAACATGATGATTAGTGGTCAGTGGTCAGTGGTCAGTAGATCGCTTTCGCTTTCGCTTTCGCTATCGCAATCGCTCTTCATTCGTAATTCGTAATTCCTAATTCCTAATTCTCTTACCCGCCTTTGTGCCACATCGCCGCCAGTTGCCCCTTGAGGTCGGCCCGTTGCGCCTGATAGACGGCCTCTTCCAGTTGCCCGGCTTCGTGGGCGTCGTCGAGGGCGGCGATGGCCCGCAACAGGTCATCGGCTCCGGCGGGAGCGGCCCCGGCGGGAGCGACCACGCCCGCCTCCACCTCGTCGGCCCAGGCGGCTTCCTCGTCGTCGTGGCGGCCCTGCCAGAAGCGCCACAGGAACACGCCACCCACGGCGGCCAGCAGCAGCGCCCCGCCGCCGATGAGCAACTCCGTCGTCGTGTCGCGGTTGACCACCGCCGCGCCGTCGGCATCGGTGACGACGCTCGGCCGCCCCTCCAGCACCATGCTGATGGTTTCGCCGGCGGGCACACCGGGGCCGCTGAAGTTGAGGAACATCTNNCATCTGCCCCTGGCCGAAATCCTGGGCCGGCTGCTCCACCCACGGCGTGTTGGTCACGGTCACGCCGGCATCGGGCAGGATGATGGTCGTCGTGGCCGTATCGTAGAAGATGGGGTGGGCGATACGCATACCGCTGCTGAAGGGCAGGTCGTAGCGCACCAGCAGCGTCAGCGCCCCGTCGCCCGGCCGCAGCGGCAGCGGGTCAGACCAGCCGCCCGCCGTCTGCACGAAATCGTTGGCGGGCAGGAAGTTCTGCATCGAGCCGAACGAGCGTTGGAACACCAGGTTCTCCGCCCCTTCGGGCACGGCCACCTCGAACACGCCATCGGCCGGGTCGCCGCTGGGGCCGACGAAGACGGAATTGGCGGCGTTGTTGACGACGTAGAGCTGGTTCACGGCCACCTTATCCTCGGCGAACTCGAAGACGATGTGGAGTTGGCCCACGTTGACCCCGGCCGCGTCGCTGGTCTTGTCGAAGACGGTGACGGGCATTTCCAGCGTCGGGTTGCTGCGGTCGAACTGGTTGGCACTGCTGCTGAAATTGAGGCCGTTGAACGACGAACCGGCGATATAGATCAGGTTGGGGGCCACGTCGGTCACATCGAAGCGGAAGTTGCCGTTGACGTCGGTCGTGGTCGTCAGGATCAGCGTCTGCTCGAATTCGGGCGTGAAGGCCTGCAATTCGACCTGCGCCTCGCCCAGTATTTGGCCGGTGGTGCCGTTGTCCAGCGTGCCGACGATGACGCCGGCCGGTATGGGCGCGGTCAGGACGGCCGGGTCGGCGTAAACGTAGCTGAACGTCCGGGCGAAGTCGATGACCCGGCGCAACTCCTCTTCGGCCAACTGGAAGGAGTGGGCCGAAATCTCGCCCGAGGTCAGTTCGTTGTAGACCGTGTCGTTGCTGCGGTTGAACCAGAAGGCGGCGTCGTTGAGCGGCCCGGCCACGGGATCGGTCGTGGCCGCGTCGGAGCCGTCGCCCGCGCCGGCGTCGCCGTGGCAGGCGGCGCATTGGGCCTGGTAGACGGCCTGCCCGGCGACCACGTCTTCGGGCGGCGTCGCCAGACTGAACACGGCGGCCACCAGATTCCAGCGCCCGGCGTCGTCAATCGGGTTGGTGCTGGCCGGGCCGAAGGGGGGCATGCCCACCGCCGCTTCACCGTCGGTGATCTGGCGGAACATGACCGACGGTTGGGCGGCGCGGATATAGGCCGCGTCGAAGGGCATAGGGGCCGGTTGGCCGGCCTGCTGGATGAGCGCGCCGTCGCCCAGGCCGGTTTCGCCGTGGCAGTTGGCGCAGCGCTCGGCGAAGAGATCGAGGCCCGGCAGCGCTTCCGGCGTGGTCGCGGGCAGCACCGGGTCCTGGGCCGCGCCGGTTTGCGGCCGGCCCAGCAGCACAGTGGCGACGACAAGGATGATGAGGGCGAACAGGAACAGCCGGCGCGGCGCGGCGCGATGGGGGAAATGAGTCATAGGTTAAATAGGTGTCCGGTTCAGGCGCGAGCGGCCTGGGATGGTTGAGATTCCTCGCTGAGCTTGCGGCCGCAGCGGGCGCAGAAGCGCTCGTCGGGTTCCACGCGCCGGCCGCATTGGGGGCAGTATTGCGTTGTGCCGTTGGTGGCCGGCGGTTGTTGCCGCGCTTGCAGGATGGCGGCCTCAATTTGGGCGTCGATCTGCTCCGGCGTGCGCAAGCGGCGGACGGCGGCTTCAATTTGGTTATCAACGCTCTGAGCGTCAACGTTCGCCGAAACGGGCGCGACTTCCACGTAGCCGGCGTCATCGAGTTGCTTCATCAGGATAGCGGCCTGCTTCACCATCTGCGGCCGGGCGGCGCGGTACATCTCCGGGGCGACTTTGGCCGCCTCGTAATCCTCATCCAGTTCGCGGATGTCGCGCAGCAGCGCATCCTTGCGCAGCAGCAAGCCGTCGATCGTCTCGCGGTCGACGCGCGCGGCCTCATCTTCCGGCAGGGCGAACGGCCGAGCCAGGTAGAGCACGACGATGACGACCAGCGCCCCGCCCAAGAGGATGGAGCCGAGGGTCAGTCCGGTGAGAAAAGTGGTCACGTTAGCAGCTCCCCCTCATGCTAGTTCAGCAATTGCGGCATCAGTTCGTCCAGCATCTGCTGGGTCACCGGGCCGATCTGGACGTGACGGATGACGCCGTCGCTGTCGATGAAAAACGTCTCCGGCACGCCGGTGATCTCGTACGACTGCGAGATGTCGGTGCCCAGGTCGGGCGCGTGGGGGAAGGTGACGCCGAACTCTTCCATGTAGGCGATGGAGTTCGGCTCCACGTCGGCATAGGCCACGCCGAGGAAGACCACGCCCTGATCGCGGTACTGCTGCCAGGCCGACTCCAGCAGGTCGGTCTCGTAGCGGCATTCGACGCACCACGAGGCCCAGAAGTTGAGCACCACCGGCCGGCCGCGCATCTCGGCCAATGTCGCCACCGAGCGCGTCTCCCAGCCGTAGCCGTCGAAGAACTCCACGTCGAAATCGGGCGCGACCTGGCCGACTTCGGGCCGGGTGGCGTTGGTGTTCACCAATCCCCAGGCCAGCACGGCCAGGATGGCGATGACGGCCAGCCACAGGGCGATCATCGACCAGCGAAACGGCCGGCGCGGGGCGGCTTCGGCCGGGGTGGTTGTGGGTTGTATGGTATCGGTCATAAGGTTTTTTAACGCAAAGGCGCAAATTTGTTTGTAGTCAGGCACTTTAGTGCCGTCCGCAGCGCTCCACCGCTGAAGAACGCAACTAAAGTTGCTGACTACGAACCAATCAATATTTCTACTCGTTAACTTCCTTCTCGACGCGGGAGATGTAGTCGTCCATGACGGGATCGCCCGTGGCCGCCGAGGGGCGGGCGGGCGGCGCGGCGGCGGGCGCGGCGGCGCGCAGGCCACGCAGCAGGCGGCTGAAGAGCAACAACCCCACCAACACCAGGGCAAAGGGCAAAATCCACAGGACGACCAGGCTGGCCCCGCGGCGCGGCGGGTTCGCCAGCACGCCCTCGCCATATTGGCGGGCGAAGTAGTCCAGTATTTCATCGCGCGATTGCCCCTCGGCCAGCTTGACGCGGATCAGCTCGCGCCAATCGGCGCAGGCCGCCGTCGGGCAGACGTCGAGCGGCGTGCTCTCGCACACCGGGCAGTAAACGTCCTTGGCGACTGCGTTCACTTCGTCGTCGGTAATCTCGCCCTGACCGTAGACGGCCGTCGGCAACAAGACCAACAGAAGGGTCAGGAATAACCAGCGGAAAAGTGATTTCTTGTGGATGTTTGTCACATCTAACTCATTATTGCGAATAACAACCTAACATTCGCCTGTCGCCTAAAACTAGCCTGCAATCCGGCTAACCGTGAGCAACATAGGTGTGGTAACGCCAAACCTAAAACTTGCCCCAGCCAGGAAAGTGGCGAGCCACCCCAGGGCATCCAGCGACCATTCGACCAGCGTGCCGTACAACGTAACCGGATGTTGTGGCGGGCCAACCCATAAGGCATCCATAAACGTGGGTTTCGCCACGTTCGTATCATCGGTTAAGGCGAATGCGTCACACACGAAAACAGTTTGCCTAATCGTTTGCAACCAGTGAAACAGATCGGCGGCCACCGAGCGGATCATCGGATTCTCGCCGCCATCCAATACCACCTGCACACGGGTGATCGCGCGCGGATCGCCATCAACAAACCAGCCGGCGCTGCTGAGTGGCGCATACAGACCATCATCCCGTAATGGCGTATCGGCCGCTCGATCTATACTCTGCACCGGCAGCAAGACCTGGGTCGCCTCAAGGCGCAACGTCCCCAAACGGTCTACCACATCACCCACACAAGCTAGAAACGGTTGTAGCGGCAACGGCTCAGCGGTCGAAACCAACCGGGGCAGGGCCACTTGAAACCACGCGGCATAGGGCGGCCGGGCAGCGGGATCAGGCCCCAGCTGTCCGGCATCATTCATACCCCAAAAGCCACCTGTTGCCCCCTCGGCCGCCTGCGTAAGCCAACCCATGGCAACCGACCGCGCATGAAACAAACTGTATGCGTCTGATTCGGCCGCGCCAGCGTCTCGCCACGGGTGCGGTGTCAGCTCGCCGTGCAAGCCGGCAAACATCGTGCCATTGGGTGTGCTCATCAAGCCTTCTAATCTCCCGCCACGGCCACAGCCGGACGGCGCGAACGAGCCGGTTCTTTCTCCCGGTCGGGCCAGGCGGCGATGAGCGTACCCAACACAAAGATCAACCCACCGGCCCACACCCAATTGATGAGCGGGTTCAGGAAGATGCGGAACGTGGCCGCGTCGGCGCTGGTCGGTTCCCAATTGACCAGGATGACGTAGAAATCCTCGGTGATCGTCGAGCGGGCCGAAGGGATGGTCATCGGCTGGCCGGTGCGTTGGTACAGCTCGATCTGCGGGTTCAGCTTGCGCAGAAATTCGCCATTCTTATACAGGTCAACGTCGGCCTCGGTGATGAGCAGGTCGTCGGCGCCGGGGAAGCGGCTGACGCTGTTGAAGCGCATCTCGAAATCGCCGACGGCGATGCTTTCGCCCGCCGCCAGACGCATCTGCGTCTCGGTCTGGTAGATGCCGTTGGCGACGATGCCGAATGCCATGATCAGCACGCCCATGTGGATCCAGTAGCCGCCGTAGCGCCGCCGGTTGCGGGCCATCAGGTTGCTGAAGGCCACCCACGGCGCTTCGCCCTTGCGCATCCGCGCCCGCGTGCCCTTGGTGAATTCCAGAATGGTCAGGATGGCCGAGAACATGACCAGCCAGAAGCCCAGCAGCGCCGGCCACAAGCGCACGCCCATGACGAACAGCACGACGATAAACGCCGTGGCCGCCGCCGCCGGCCACAGCACGGCCCGGCCCAACCGCTGGATGCTGGTGCGATACCACATCGTCAGCGGGGCCACACCCATCAGCAGCACCAGCGCGGCGAACAGCGGGGCCAATGCCCGCTCATAGACCGGCGGCCCGACAAAGCCCTTCTCCCCGGTAAACAGTTCGGAGAAGATGGGGTAATAGGTGAACAGAAAGACCACGGCCAGAATCGCCAGGATCAGGAAGTTATTGTAGAGAAAGGCCGCCTCGCGCGACAGATAGGAGACCAACTGGTTCTCCGAGCGCAGGGCGTCGCGCCGCTTGGTGATCCAGTAGGCCGAGAAGACGAACATGATCACGATGAAGCCGAAGAAGAAGGGGCCGATGGCCGACTGGGCGAAGGCGTGGACGGACGAGATGACGCCGCTGCGCACGATGAACGTGCCCAGGATGACCAGACAGTAGGTCAGCACGATGAGGAACATGTTCCACATCTTGAACATGCGCATCTTTTCCTGGATCATCACCGAGTGCAGGAAGGCTGTGCCGGCCAGCCAGGGCATGAGCGAGGCGTTCTCCACCGGGTCCCAGCCCCAGTAGCCGCCCCAGCCCAGCACGTCGTAGGCCCAACGGCCGCCCAGAATGAGACCCAGCCCCAGGAACAGCCAGGCCACCAGCGTCCAGCGGCGGGTGGTATGAATCCAGTTATCGCCCAACTGGTTGGACATCAGCGCGGCCATGGCGAAGGCGTAGGGGATGGTGAAGCCGACGAAGCCCAGATAGAGCATGGGCGGGTGGATGATCATGCCCGGATGGCGCAGCAGCGGGTTGAGGCCCTGGCCGTCGGCGGGGATGATCAGGTTGCGCGCGAACGGGTTCTCGATGAAGGTCGAAATGAGCAGGAAAAAGACCTGGGTCATGCCGGCGACGATGATGACATAGGGCATCAGTTCTTTCTGCTGCCGCCATTTGCTGAGCATGGCCGCGGACGTGAAGGCGGCCAGCAGCAGGTTCCAGAACAGCAGCGAGCCGGCCTGACCACCCCAGAGCGCCGTCACCTTCAGATAGGTGGGCATGCCCCGGCTGCTGACGTCGGAGACGTAGGCGATGGAGAAATCGCCGGTCACCAGGGCGGTGATGATCAGCAAGGCGGCCAGCAATACCAGCGGAAAGATGATGGCGATGGCGTTGCGGGCGCTGCGCACCCAGCGATCATCCCCGCGCCGCGCGCCATAAGCCGCGGCCACGACGCCATAGATGGCGACCAGAAAAGCCAGAAGGAGCGTGATCGAGCCAATGTCTGCGATCATATGACGTTATCCCAAAAGCAAGGCGGGCCGGGGGCGCGCTGCCGCGCCCATGGCCCGCTATCCGCCCCAACAATGATGATTTCAACGCGGATCATCACGGATTGAACGGATCAGAATCCGTTTCATCCGTTTGATCCGTGTCCTATCCGTGTTCAATCTCTTAATCGGCGACAATAACCCGGTTACTAATCAGTTATCGACACCGAATCCGGATGCCCGGCCGGGTCCATCTCTTCGTAGCGCGTCGGGCATTTCAGCATCAGCCCGCCGGGGTTGGCGTTGAACGTGCCGGTGGCGTCGGCCGAGCCTTCCACCAGCGCCTGGGCCTCGTTCTGCAACAGGTCGGGCTTCGGCTCGTTGAAGGCCACGACGTGGAGCCGTTGGCCGGGGTTGTTCAGGTCATCCACGATGTCGAACTCCAGCCGGGAGTTGTGGGCGTCGATCTGGGTGTACTGGATAGTATCACCGATGACCCAGCCGGCGACGCGCAGATCGCGGCCGACCAGCCGGTCTTGCTCGGCGTAGAACTCGCCGACCGTCTTATAGAGCTGGGTGTTGCCGCTCATGGCGTTGACAACAAGATAGACGACCGCGGCGATCAGTACCACGCCGCCGACGACGAACATCAGGCGATTCCGGCGCGGACGCTCCAGAATCAGGGATTCATCGCTGTTCTGCCAGGATACATCGGCCATTTGCTCTCTCCTTCGCAGTAAGTAATTACTCTTCTTCTTCCATCGCCGCCGCGTCGGCATCCAGGATGTCGCGCGCGGCCTGGGCGAACTCTTCAGGCACGACCACGTGGCCCGTGCCCAGACGGCCGACGATCAACCCCAGCGCCTCGCCCGCGCCCTCTTGCCAGGCGCGCGCCGGGATACCTTCGGATTGCAGCCGCCCGGCGATGATCTCGGCCACGGTGATACCCATGGTTTGCTCGACGACGACCCAGTTAATTTCCTGGGCCTCGCTGAGGTTCACGTCTTCGTTATTCTCTGATTCGGGATACGGTTGAGCGTTATTGTTGTCCATAAGTAATGATCGATCAGCCTGTCGTTTCGGTCATTACGGATTATAACCCAAGCCGCGCCATTTGGGCAGCATTCTCTAAACTAGCGTCGCGCCGACGCCGGACGGTTCCCAATATACTTTACCTATTATAGTGCTGTACGTCCGACTGCCAACGTCGAATGTCATGGAATTATTATGACGGATGTCATAAAAACTGTCGACCGACCACCGAAGAAAGAGTATCCACAGATTTCACAGATTACGCAGATTTGAAGAAGTGGGCAGTGGGCAGTCTGAATACTGCCCACTACCCACTGCCCACTCTCTCGCAATCTGCGAAATCTATGGATTCTCTTCCTAATCGCCCACGGCCAGGGCCGGGGCGCCGGTATAGAGGGTGCAGCCGGCGCATTTGGCCGGGACGCGCCCCTCGGCCCGCAGCCGGGCCACCCAGCAGGCCAGCGTGGGGTTGGCATAGGCCGGGCAGGCGTTGCGCGTCTTTTCGTCGCAGTTGTTGAAGACCCAGCACGGGATTTTCGCCTCGGTTTTGATCGGCCGCGTCGCGGCCAGGGGTAGCGGAATGGTCGGCCGCGCCCCGGTCTGGCTCTGTTCCGCGCGCTCCCAATGGGCCACCAGGCGGTTCATACCGTAGCCGATGACCATCAGCAGCAAAAACGGGGCCACGCATCGCAAGGCGAATAGGGCCGCCAAGACGGCTGTTGCCTGGAAGTCGTTCATCTTACCCCGTCCTCGGTGTCCGCCGTCGGCCAACCGCCGACCGCCGTCACCATGATTCCTGCTTACTTGCTGCGCCTATAGCTCCTGACTGTAGGATACAGCCCCGCGTCCCTGCGTGTCTATCGGGTGGAGGGAGTATCTTGGGTGTGGGGGATTTGACCCAGTGACGAGTAACGAGCGACGAGTGACGAACGACAAGTGGCGGGTGGAGGGTGGCGGGTGGCGACCGCCGGAGAGCAAGCGGGTTCAAACCCGCCGCTGGTATACAAAACCCGGCTGAAGCCGGTTGCAGAGCAAAACCGCCCTGTCCTACTGACCTACTGATCCACTGACCTACTCTTCAAGATCAATCAACCCCTTCCGCAAGGCATACTTCACCAGATCAACCCGGTTATGCAGGTTCAGCTTGCGCATGATGTTCTCGCGGTGGCGGTCGACGGTCTTGGCGCTGATGACCAGTTGCTCGCCGATCTCGCCGTTGCTCAGGCCCTGGGCGATGAGCGTCAGCACCTCCTGCTCGCGCGGCGTCAGCTCGTCGGCCGGCGGCTCGTGCTCCTCCACATCGCGCCGCAGCAGGTAGTCCTGCACCAGCCGCCCGGCCAGCGACGGATACAGAAACACGTCGCCGCGACTGACGGCGCGGATGGCCGAGGCCAGTTCGTCGGGCGCGGCCCGCTTGGGCACGTAGCCGGCCGCCCCGGCCCGCAGCATCTCGAAGAAGTATTGGTCGTCCTCGTACATCGTCAGGGCCAGCACGGCCGTGCGCGGGCTTTCGGCCTTGATGCGCCGCGTGGCCTCGATGCCGTTCATGCCCGGCATGGCGATGTCCATCAGCACCACGTCGGGCTTCAGCTCGGCCGTGCGGCGGATGGCGTCGGCGCCGTTCTCCGCCTCGCCGATGATCGCCATGTCCGGCTGGGCCTCCAGCAGCAGCCGCAACCCCGACCGCACCACGGCGTGGTCGTCGGCCAGCAACAGGCGGATTGGGTCAGCCATTGTCTGCCTCCTTGAAGGGGTGGGGAATCGAGAGTCGCACCGTTGTGCCCTGATCGGGGGCGGAGAGCAATTCGGCCGTGCCGCCGACCAATGCGGCGCGCTCCTGAATGCCCAGCAGCCCCCAGGCCGCCCGGCCGTCCTCGCCGCCCAGCGCCCGGGCCACGTCGAAGCCGCGGCCGTCGTCATGGACGGAAATCTGCACGCCATCCGCGCCGAACACGACCTGCACCAGCACGCTGCGCGCCGCCGCGTGGCGCACGACGTTGGTCAGCGACTCCTGGACGATGCGGAAGATGGTCGTCTCCACCTCCGGCTTCAGGCGGCTGGCCTTGCCCTGCACGATGAGCTGGGTCTGGATGCCGGTGCGCGACTCAAAGGTGCTGGCGTGGCCGCGCAGGGCGGGGATGAGGCCCAGATTGTCGAGGATCGACGGCCGCAGGTCGGCGATGACGTTATGGACTTCCTGCAAGACCTGGGCGTTCATCTGCTTCATGTCCGTCAACTGGCGGCGCACGGCCGCCGGGTCGCTATCGAGGCGGTCGGCGGCGGCGGCCAGCCCCAGCCCCAGCGCCGTCAGCGTCTGGCCGGTGCCGTCGTGGAGTTCGCGGGCAATGCGCTGCCGCTCCGCCTCCTGGGCCGAGACGACGCGGTGGAGCAGTTCGCCGCGCAGCTTGCCGCTCTGCTGCACCTCGTCGTAGAGGGTGGCGTTGTCGATGGCGACGCTCAACTGGTCGGCCACGGCGCGGGCCAGGGCCACGTCGCGCCGNNGTCGCTTCTTCTGTAGGGGCGGGTTTGAAACCCGCCCCTACCGCGGGTTCGCTCTCCAGAGTGGATTCTTCCAACGGGAGCACGTCGTGGGTGGTCAGGGGCATGGCCATCGTGTGGCCGCCGGCCGTCGCTTCTTCTGTAGGGGCGGGTTTGAAACCCGCCCCTACCGCGGGTTCGCTCTCCTGAGTGGATTCTTCCAACGGGAGCACGTCGTGGGCGGTCAGGGGCATGGCCATCGTGTGGCCGCCGGCGGCCGTCGCTTCTTCTGTAGGGGCGGGTTTGAAACCCGCCCCTACCGCGGGTTCGCTCTCCAGAGTGGATTCTTCCAACGGGAGCACGTCGTGGGCGGTCAGGGGCACGGCCATCGTGTGGCCGCCGGCGGCCGTCGCTTCTTCTGTAGGGGCGGGTTTGAAACCCGCCCCTACCGCGGGTTCGCTCTCCAGAGTGAATTCTTCCAGCGGGAGCACGTCGTGGGCGGTCAGGGGCATGGCCATCGTGTGGCCGCCGGTCGTCGCTTCTTCTGTAGGGGCGGGTTTGAAACCCGCCCCTACCGTGGGTTCGCTCTCCAGAGTGGATTCTTCCAACGGGAGCACGTCGTGGGCGGTCAGGGGCACGGCCATCGTGTGGCCGCCGGTCGTCGCTTCTTCTGTAGGGGCGGGTTTGAAACCCGCCCCTACCGCGGGTTCGCTCTCCAGAGTGGATTCTTCCAACGGGAGCACGTCGTGGGCGATCATCCACGACGGGCGGCCGGTAGTCGCGGTGTATTCGGCCAACTGCAAGCCCTGCGCCTTGCGTTCGGCCACCGGCGCGGCGGGGTCGTTGCACTCGACGACGGAGACGATCTCCAATGGCGCCTCCGGGGCGCGCCGCAATACGAGCATCCCGGCGTTCACCTGCGGCAGCATGGCGACCACCAGCGGCGCGGCGTCCTGCAACAGCGCCGCCCGGTCGAGCGTGGCCGCCATGCGCCGCGAGACGTTGAACAGCAGCGACAAATCCTGCACCGCGCCCTGCAACTGGCGGTTCAGCCGTTCCGTCTCGACCCGCGCGCTTTGTTGCACGCGCAACGCCTCGCGCTGGGCGGCGGCGCGTTGCTCCACGGCGTTGGTCAGGCGCTGCTGGTTCTCGATCTCGAAGACGTTGAGGGCGCGGATGGTGAAGATGGTCATCAAGATCGCCAGTACAGCGCGTAACAGTTGGATGGGAAAGCCAAACACCTGTAGGAAAAATTGCGAGTTGATGACGGTGGAGGGGAAGATAAAGCTCTCCTGGACGAAAAGCTGGCCAACGACACCGTACAGAAGCAGCGCCAGAGCCGCACCCAGCAACGTGTGGCCGAATCGCGCCATTCCATGCTTCTCGAAATTCCGTTGTTCCAACCAGATAGCCCAGGCGGCGATGATCGACCCGGTGATGCCCAGGGTATAGCGGGCCAGTACGTCGGCGGCGTTTATCATAACCAACCGCTCCGGCCGATAGACCAGCCACGTCAGACCAACGCTGGCCAGCCAGAGAACCAGAAACGCCCCGGCCCCCACCAGCGCAAAACGATCGCCATTGTCACCGATACGTCGGTTGGCAAATAGCAGTTTGATCCCAAAAAACACCAGTAGCAAGAAAGATATAACCAGGTGGGTTAAGTGAACTTCGTGCAGCAGAAGCCAGCCGGGAATATTGGTACCGCCGCGCTCGTCCAGCAGCCGGAACATGTCGAACCACTCTTGCAGGCCGTGGACGATGCCAAACGCGGCCAGAAAGAGCAGCGCCCCGGCCAGCCGGAACTCCGACGTGCGAAAGCGGGCCGAGGCCAGCCAAATCGCCAGCCCCATGCTGAAGAAGGCCAGGCCGTAGAAGAAGTAGATGACGACGAGGTTGCGCTCGAAAAATTCGGCCATCATTTATGAAGAATTGGCTACGGATAGGGACGGATCAAACGGATAAGAAACGGCGTTTAATGGGATAAATCCGTTTTGTCCGTCTTCATCCGTCGCCATTCTTTATTCGCTAAACAACGACAACCACGTCAATGCCGCCGACCGACAGCGCCGCGCCATCGTTCAGCGCCGCCGTCTTGACGTAGCCCAGCGCCAGCTGCCCAGCCGGCCCATCGGCGGCCGAGGTGATCGTTCCCACGGCGCGGCCGGCGGCGCTGATCACCAGCCCCGCCGCGACGGACGACGCCGGGCGCAGCCGCACCAGCCGCTTAGCCAGCTTGCCCCGGCTCTCCATGCGGGCGATGATCTCCTGGCCGGTGTAGCACCCCTTACTGAACGATACGTCGTCCCACAGCCCGGCCTCCAGCGGGATGTAATCGAGCGACAATTCGCGGCCGAAACGTGGCAGCCTGGCCTCGATGCGCAGGTAGTCGTAGGCCGTCGCGTCGATGGGCGTCAGGCCGGCGGCCAGGGCGCTTTCTATGGCCGCGCGGTCGGTGGCGGTCGCCGTCACGAAGTAGCCATCCCCGGCCACGCCATCGGCGCGATGCAGGTAGGCCGTCGCGCCGCCGATCTGGGCCTCGCGCCAGTGGTGGCGCGGCACGTCCACCTCGGGGAAGCCGATTGCCGCCAGCCGTTCGCCCGCCCGCGCTCCATAGACGCCGAAGACCACGGTCTCGCGGCTCAGGTCGCGCAGTTGTACGTCATCGTTGAAAAAGATATTGCGCATGAAGTAGCGGGCCAGCGCGTCGCCGTGCCCCTCGCCGGTCAGCACGTAGACCGAATCGCTCCCGGCATAGAGGATCACGCGGTCGATGATGCGGCCGATGTCGGTCGTCAGCACCGTGGCCGCGCCCTCGCCCGATTTCAGACCGCCCACGGCCTGGGTGGACATGCGATTGATCAGATCGAGGCGGGTCGCGCCGGTCAGGTGCAGCATCCCCCGCTCGGCGTGCTCCACCAGCACGGCCGAATCGTGGGCCGCGGCATAGGCCTCCGGCAAAGCGACCGGCTTATTCGTCGTCATCGTCGTCATCCTCCGGGAAGTCGCCATCGGCCGCGTCGCCATTGACCCCCGGCGCGCTCAGAATGCCGATGTCGCCCAGGGCGATCATCTCGCCCGGCGCGGCCACACCCGCATCGTCACTTGCGTCATGGGTATCTTCCCACCGTTCGGCGAACGTGGTCAGAAAGGGTAAATAGCGGGCCTCGTGTTCATAGGTGGCACGGGCGATGAGCCGGCCCAGCGACTTGCCGCCCAGCGTCTTGAAGTGGCGCGGGTCGGTCAGGGCGCGCTCCGGCAGCTCGCCCAGCCACTCCTCCAGATGCAGCCGCGCCCCCTGGAAGTCGGCGAAGATGACGTCCAGATCGCGCCCCTGGGCCTCCTGGTGGCGGGCGGCATTGTAGAGGTCGGGGTTGGCGGCAGCGACCAGCAGCCCTTCCGGCGCGCGGCCGCCCTTCAGCCGCAGCAGGCCGGTGACCACCTCGGCGTCCCAGGCGGTCAGAATTGACAGCAGGTCGGCGATTGACCAGCGGCCAATGACGCCAGGGGCCAGCAGCGCCTCGTCGGACAACATTTCCAGGGCCACCAACGTGCGCTCGCGCGTGGCGTCCAAATGATCGAGTAAATCTTCCAGTGCGGCCATCGGCTCCATTATAGCCCAAACCAAATCAAAAGCGCCGCAGCGGTTGCCCGTTGCGGCGCTTTTTTAGCCCACCCTTTTCCTGAGTTGCTCAACGGGAGGAGGAGGGTATCATGGCGGCGGGCACAGAGGCTTCAGCTGGCGCTTCCACCACTTCTCCATGATCAATCACATTGAGATATCTGACGCCGAACGTGATCGCCAACAGGCCGTAGGCAATCACGCCGACTCCTGTCAGCATCTCAATAAGTGATGGCGTGTAATGGGTGAACAACGGCACGTCGCTGCCGGGAACCGTCCCGAAGACGACCAGTTGTCCCACCAGATTGGTATTCCAACGAAAGGCGATGACGCCGACGACGATGAGCGCCAGGGCCAGCAGGCGCAGCCGCGGCACACGCCGCAAGCCGGGCACGAGCAGGATGATCGCCGGCAACAACATGCCCAGCGCGATCTCCAGCCCCCAGAAGTTGAAGGCCAGCCGGCCGCGGGTCAGGATGTAGAGCGCCTCGGTCTTGCCCGGCACGTACTCGACCGGCATCGACATCAAATCCCACCAGCGCAAGGCCAGCAGGAACAGCACCGCCCAGCCCACGCCGTGGGCCAGCTTGTCCATCAGCGCCCGATCGACCCGCGCCCGCGGCGAGAGCCGGGCCGACAGCAGCGAGATGAACGTCACCAGGGCGATGCCGCCGACGATGGCCGAGATGTAGAAGTTGATCGCCATCGGCCAGGGGCGGTTCCAGATGGGCCGGGCGATGAGCTTGCCGTAGGTCAGGCCCAGCGAGGATTGGTGCAGCGTCGAAAGGATGAGGCCGACCACGGCCAGATAGGGCGTCAGCTTGTGGAGCGACGTCAGCCGCAGCGAGAGGCGCGGGAAGCGGTGCTCCACCTCGTGCCAATGGCCGACGATGGGCAGGACCTCCAGCATCAACACCGTGAAGTAGAGGCCGACGCACATGGTCACTTCCCACAGCGGCGAGTGGATGTTCCAGAAGACGAAGCCATGCCAGAAGCGGTCGGGGCGGCCGATGTCGAGCAGCAGCATCATCATGGCGATGCTATAGCCGACGAAACCGACGTAGACGGCCGTCTTGGCTACCGGCCGGAACTCCTTGCGGCGCACGACGTAGGCGATGGCCGACACACTGAACGCCCCGGCGGCCAGGGCGATGGCCGACAGGTCAATCGAAATCCACAGGCCCCACGGCACCAGGTCGGTCAGATTGGTGACGCCCAGGCCGCGGATGAAGACCACCAGCGCCGCGCCGACGCCGATGACCATCAGCCCGGCCAGCGCGGCCATCCAGCGGTAGACCGGCTCATGCATGGCTATTCTGACGGCCGGCAGGGTGGACTTGATGGCGGGCACAATGGCGTGGCGGTTCAGCTTCACGATTCGCTTTCCTCCGGTGTGGTTGCCGTCGCCGCTGACAGGGGCGGCAGATAGAAAACGCGCGTGTCGGTGCCCAACTCTTCGCGCAGCCGGTAGGCGTCGGGGCGCTGGCGCAGGGCCACACTGACCGGCGAGTCGGGGTCGTTCAGGTCGCCGAAGAGGCGCGCCCCATAGGTGCAGGCCACGACACAGGCCGGGGTGGCGTCGGGGTCGATGCCCGGCTTCAGTCCGGCCGACATGCCGCGATCGATACGGTGGACGCAGAATGAGCATTTCTCGACGACGCCGCGCGGCCGGCGCTCGATCTCCGGCGTGCCGGAGTGGGGCACGTCGGGGTTGGGGCCGGTGAAGGCTTCCCAGTTGAAATGGCGCACGCCGTAGGGGCACGACAACTGGCAGTAGCGGCAGCCGATGCACTTGTCGTAGTCCATCATCACCAGGCCGTCGTGACGGTGGTAGGTAGCGCCGACGGGGCAAATCTCGACGCACGGCGCGTGTTGGCAATGTTGGCAGGGCACGGGGCGGAAGACGCGCTGCCCGTCGGCCGTCGGCTGCACCTCTTCGACACGCGACCAGGAAATGTTGGGCGGCGTGTCGTTGTAGGCATGGCAGGCGGCCAGACACAGGTCGCAGCCGACGCACTTGGACTGGTCGATGACCATGACCCATTTGTGCGCCGGGTTGGCCGGGCCGTCGCTATGGACGGTCGCCGGGGCGGCGACCGGTGCGGCCATCGGCAGCGGGATGAGACGGCGGTCGCTCAGGCCGATGCCCACGGCCGCGGTGGCCGTGGCGGCCAGTCCCAGCTTCAGGAAGTCGCGGCGATCCATCTTGGGCGCCATTGGTTACTCTTCTCCCTCGTTGTTGGCGCGGCGACGCTTCGTCAAACGCTCCAGCCAGGGGGCCAGCATTGTGCCGAACACCAGCCCGATGCCGATGGGCAGGACGTAGACCAGCGGACTGGGGCCGGTGGGCGTCTGGCTGACGTAGGGCGTCACTTCCTGGCGGGCGGGCACAAAGCCGGCATCTTCTATCCCGGCGGCCGGCTCCACCGGGTAGCAGGCCACGTCGGTCTGCGGCTCGATGCTGGCGTTGGTCATGGCCTCGTCCCCCTCGGCGTGCATGTCGCCCAGATGGCAATCGTTACAGGCCTTGAGGTCGATGCTGAAGGTGTGCTCGCGCGCGCCGTGCCCCTCGGTGCCGGCGTCGGGCGAGTCGTTCACCCGCAGGTGGCAGTCGGTGCACAGCAATCCCTCACGGGCGTGGCCGGTGAAGGTGTAGTAGTGGCCCTCGGTGTTGTGGCAGCTATTGCACAACTCCTGGGAATTGACGACGCGCAGCTTGGCCGTGTGCGGGTTGTGGCACTGGTTACAGGTCATGCCCTGCTCGCCGTGGGCGCT
>CXWJ01002769.1_pt1 | contig 25175 bp, 23 predicted proteins | sample 590841 | NCBI WGS metagenome assembly CXWJ01 (sample SAMEA3498367, study PRJEB10139) | wastewater metagenome | biome: wastewater treatment plant; material: activated sludge | place: Austria | collected 2015-01-21 | reverse complement strand
GCGCCGCGGCCTGGTCGGCCGTGGTCGTGATGCCCAGACTGCGCACGTTGCCGAAGGCCGTTGGCGCGCCATCCGGACCGGCGATCTCGGTCAGGATGCCGACGTTGCGGGCCAGAAAGTTCACGCCGTCCTCGCCGGTCTCGCACTCCGGGCAGGAGGGAACGACGGCCGGATTCAGCCCCGCCAGATCGGGTAGGATGGCCGGCGAGGTGACGATCATGCCCGTTCGCCCTTCCAGCAGCGCGTTGCGGGCGCTGGTGTCGGTCTGCACGCCGGACGGGCTGAAGCGATTGATGGTCGTGTAATAGTGTTCAATCGCCACGCGACAGACCTCATCCAGAATGATCACCTCACCGGCGTCATCAATCAGCCGGCAGCCGTTGGCCAATGCGAATTGCTCGAAGGCCTGATGGGTGGTGACGAGATTGGACTCGGTGGGGATGACCAGCCCGGAAATGATCGCCTCGCTGTCAAAAATGGTCTCGGCGGCGGTCGCCATCGCGGCGTAGGTGTCGGGCGGCGGCAGGTTGCGCTCGGCATACCAGTCGGCGCGGTAGAGCAACAGTTGGTGGTAGCCGTCGCTGGGGATGGCCCCCGCCTGACCGTTGACCGTCAGCAAGTCGAGGGCCGCCGGGTCGAAGGTGTCATGGCCGAGTTGGGCGATGGCTGTCTCGGCCGCGGCGGCATCCAGAATGCCGTCCTGAACCCACCCGGCGGTGTATTCCACCGGATGCAGGATCAGATCGGGCAGCGTGGCCGAGAGCACGGCCGTCGTCACCAAATCGGGCAACAGCGCCGGCGACACCAGTTGCACGGCCACGTCGATGCCGTGACGGTCGGCAAAGTCGGCGGCCATTTGATCGAGCACGGCCTGGTGTTCGGGCGAGGTCTCATCGACCCAGATCGTGAGTCGAGCGTCCGATGATTCGGTATCGGTTATGGGCGCGGCGGGCGTGTTGACGACGACCGCCCCGGAATCCGGCGCGGTCGTCGTCGGCGCGGGCAACACCAGAACATCCGGCGCGGCCGTGGGCGGCGCGGCAGCGCGGGCCGTGGCCGTCGCCAACCGGGGCGGGTTAGCCAGGTCCACGCCGCAACCGGCGGCCAGAAGCCCCAGCGTGATGATTAGAAATAACAGGGGGACACAGGGACGGGAACGGCCGAAAAGGACGGGTAATGATTTCAAGCGAAGATTCATGCCTTACAATGGCGCTCAGTCAAGAGCGCGGGTTATATCCAATCGGGGATTGTAGTAGCCTCGCCCCCCGGCGACAAACGAGCCGCGTCTAAACCCGACAAGTATTCAGCAACCTGTCAGGTTTGCCCGGCTATTCTTCCTCATCGGCCGCTGGCGCGTCCAACCCAGCCAGCGGCGGCAACTCCTCACTACCCAACAGGCGGCGCACCTGGCGCGACATGCGGGCGATAGGTTTCTCGCGGTAGGTTTCCATCAATGAGTGGGCTAATGCGGGCAGGTCTTCGAAATCGCCGTAGGTCTCGCGCAGCCGGTCGCGATGCAGCGACATCCAGGCGAACAAGTCGGCCTCGGTGCGGCCGGGGAAAGCCGCTAATATGCCTGATTCGCGAATGATCTGGATGCTGGGCAGATACACTAATTCGTACCAGGCATCGGCCGCTTCCTCGAACGAGATTTCGTGTTCGTCGATCAATTCCAGTTTTTGCCGTAAATCCTCGATCTGGGCCTGGAGTTCCGGGTAGCGCCCCCCGGCCGTGAAGCGAATGGCATAATCGGGGTAGCGCTGGTTGAGGCCCGTCTTCTCCAGGAACACGCGCTCGCGGAAACGGTTGAGTACTTCATCCAGACTGGCGCGGGGGTCGATCACGATGTCGTCGGGGTATTCCCAGACGTGGGCCTCAATCGAGGGAAACTTCAATTGGCGCGCGGCCGACACGCGATGATTGCCGTCGCGCACGAAATAGGCGTTGCCCACTTTGTATAGCTCAATGGGCGGCCAGCCTTCGGTCTGGGCCAGTTCGACCATCTTGACCCAGCGGTTCTTCAGGCTGTCGTTGAGGGGCAGGAAGTGGCGGGTCATCTCGTCGTAGCGGCCGACACTGCCGACGATTTCGGGTAACAGCACCTGGTGAATACCACGGTAGAGCGGGCTTTGTTGTCGCAGGTTGCGCCGGATCGTCTCGAAGGGCAGGAGCCGGTCGTCACGGCCGCGCAACCAGGCACCGAGGCGGTCGATCTCGGCCTGGCGGCGAGCGCGGTCGAATTCGCCCTGGGCATTGAGGCGGGTTTCGATAGTGGTCATAATGATTCGACCAGGAGTCTAAACCGTCAACCGCCAATGGGCAACAGGCAACTTGCCCCATAGCGGCGGCCCGGTTTTAGAGGCTTTGCCGCCTCGGGCTGTGATACAATCGAGCGTATGAATAACCTGCTGCACTTCTCCCCTTCGATCCGGCAAGCTCTGGCCGATGGCGCGCCGGTAGTCGCCCTGGAAAGCACGGTCATTACCCACGGCTTGCCCTACCCGCAAAACGTGGTGACGGCATTGGCGATGGAAGCGGCGGTGCGCGCCGGCGGCGCGCAGCCGGCCACGATTGCCGTCGTGCACGGCCGCCTGACCGTGGGGCTGGAACTGGACGACATCGAGCGCCTGGGCCAATTGGCGGGCAGCGGCGTCGTGCGCAAGTGCAGCCGGCGCGATCTGCCCATTGCCGTGGCCTGCGGCGAGGACGGCGCGACGACCGTGGCCGGGACGATGGTCGTCGCCCACATGGCCGGCATCGAACTATTCGCCACCGGCGGCATCGGCGGCGTGCATCGCGGCCACCCCTTCGACGTCAGCGCCGACCTGCGCGAACTGGGCCAGACGCCGGTCACCGTGGTCAGCAGCGGGGCCAAGTCGATCCTCGACCTGCCGGCCACGCGCGAAGTGCTGGAGACCGAGGGCGTGACCATCGTCGGCTATGGCGTGGACGAGCTGCCGGCCTTTTTTGCGCGCTCCTGCGGGCTGCCGGTTGACGTGCGCCTGGACAGCCCGGCGGCCGTGGCGGCGTTGATCGTGGCCCGCCGCCAATTGGGGCTGGCCGGCGGCACACTGGTCACCGTCCCGGCCCCGGAGGAGGCGTGTATGGACCCGAACGAAGCCGAGGAAGCCGCGGCCCAGGCCGCCCGCGAAGCCGACGCGGCCGGCATCCACGGCCCGCAAGCCACACCCTGGCTATTGCGCCGCGTCGTGGAACTCACCGATGGGCGCAGCATGACGGCCAACACGGCGTTGCTGACCAATAACGGCCGCATCGCGGCCGAGATCGCCGTTGCCCTGGTGGGTTGACAGCCCGGCGCACCCTGTCTATAATGTCTGCTAATTGAATCCGACATCGACTTTGACGGAGACAAGTACGGCAATCGCGGGTTGCAGAGAGTTGGCGGATGGTGCAAGCCAATGCCCAGCGCGCCGGAAATCCCCTCCCGAGTTGCGCTCCGCAACGCACTGCGAATAAGGAGCGCCGGTCGCGCCCGTTAACGCGCACCAGAGGCCGGGCCGGTATGGCGCGGCGAACCCAGGTGGCACCACGAGCCCCCTTCGTCCTGGAAACGAAGGGGGCTTTTTCTATTGAGGAGTGACATGATCGACATCAATTTGATCCGCGAGAAGCCGGAATGGGTGAAGGCCCAGATCGGCCGCCTGGGCGACAGCGCGCCCATCGACGCCATCGTGGCCGCCGATGCCCGCCGCCGGGAGATTATCCAGGAAGTGGAAGAGTTGCGGCGGCAGCGCAACGAAAGCTCGAAACAGATCGGCGCATGGCTGGGCACTCTCAAGAAGCTGGAAGGAGATTTGAGCCGCGCCACCGCCGGCGGCCAACCCGGCGAAACACTCCAGACCCAGATAGCCGGCTTGCAATTCAACGCCGACGAGGCCAGGGACGAGACGCGCCGCCTGGGCGACCGCATCACCGGCCTGGAGGAAGAGCTGCGCCGGGTGGAAGCCGAGGTCGACGAACAGATGCTATGGGTTCCCAACCTGCCCCACGAGAGCGTGCCCGATGGCCCCGATGACAGCCACAACATCGCCTATCCGCCGCAGGGCGTGCCCTTGCCGCAGTTCGACTTCGAGCCGCAGGCGCATTGGGACCTTGGCCCGGCGTTGGGGATCATCGATTTCGAGCGCGGGGTGAAGATGAGCGGCTCGCGTTTCTACGTACTGCGCGGGGCCGGGGCACGCCTGCAACGGGCTATCATCCAGTTCATGCTCGATTACCACGGCAACGTCCATGGTTACACCGAAATCTACCCGCCCTTCATGGTGCGGTCGGCGATGTTCGTCGGCGCGGGGCAACTGCCCAAGTTCGCCGATAATATCTACCGCGACGCGGAAGAGGATTTCATGTGGCTGGGCACGGCCGAGATCGCCCTGACCAATATCCACCGCGACGAAGTCTTGGAAGAGGCCGACTTACCGCTCAACTACGTAGCCTACACGCCCTGCTTCCGGCGCGAGAAGATGAGCGCCGGGCGCGACGTGCGCGGCATAAAGCGCGGCCACCAGTTCGACAAGGTGGAGATGTACAAGTTCACCACCCCGGAGACCAGCTATGAGCACCTGGATCAGCTGGTGCAGCACGCAGCCGACATCTGCGAGGCGCTGGAGCTACCTTACCGGCGCATCGAAATGGTCACCGGCGATCTGGGCTTCGCCGCGGCCAAGAAATTTGATCTGGAGATATGGGCCGCCGGCTGCCGGGAGTGGCTGGAGGTCAGCTCGGCCAGCAATTGCGAGGCGTTCCAGGCACGGCGGGCCAACGTGCGCTACCGTCCGGCCGATGGCGGCCGGCCGCGCTTTGCCCACACGCTCAATGCCAGCGGCCTGGCGCTGCCGCGAGTGATGATCGCCGTGCTGGAGAATAACCAACAGGCCGATGGGTCAATTCGTATCCCAGCCGTGCTGCGGTCCTATATGGGTGGCATGGAAAAACTGGGCGGCTAATCGCCAGGGGGCAATATAAAAAGCCCGTCCGTGGGAGGAAAGCGGACGGGCTTTAAAATTAACATGGCTCTTTCTGGAGCCATGAAGCCGAAGCTAGGAAGCCATCGCCAGGGGCGCGACTTGCCGGGCGTGAACGCGGTAAATAGCCGCCGCCTCGTGCCGGCTGTTGGTCTCCAGCTTCTTGAGGATGTTGTGCACGTGGTTCTTCACCGTGCCCCAGCCGATCACCAGATGGTCGGCGATTTCACGATTGGAATAGCCGGCACCAATGAGACTGAGCACTTCGCGCTCACGCGAGGTCAACTCATGCAGGCCGGCCGAGGTATCCATGCCCCAACCGCCGATAAAGGGTTGTTGGGCCAATTGGGACAAGCGGCGCATGATATGCAAGGCCACGTCCGGCGAAACCAGCGCCTGACCGGCATGGACGGCGTGAATCTTCTCCACCAGGCGGGACATCGATTCCTGACGCGATACATATCCGATGGCGCCCGCTTCGATGTATTGGGTGATCAACTCCGGCTGATTGCGAACGCCGACCACAATGATTTTCTTTTCCGGCTGCTTGCCGTGGATGCGCCGCACAAATTCGACGGTGCTGTCCCCCTCAAGCGCCGGGCCAACCAGTAGCAGATCGGCATGGGGTTGGAGAAATTCCGTCTCTTCCAGGGTACGCGCGCAACCGACCACGTAAATTCCCTTTTCCTGATCCAGCACGGTGCGCATGGCATCGCAAATAAGACCCGAATCGTCAGCTATCAGTACGCGTATCATCGTATCACTCCCTATGGCTTGGTTATAGTAGGTTGTATAGTGTGATAGAACTTGGTCTGATAGGTATGGGCTGCAAGGTTGTTCTATGGCCTGTATTATGCCGGCTGATCTGTATCGGGGATATGGGGGAAGTACCTACCATTGGCCCAGAGAAACCCGTATTTCATGGCTGGATAGAGATGTACCGGGTTGCCAAAGAAAAAGGCCGGGAATCAAGGAGTGATTCCCGGCCGATTAAGTGAGCCACAGTGGGGCGAAGCGCCTAACGCGGTAAGAAAGAGGTGGGGATGGCCGAACTGAGGAACACATCCCCCAGATAAGCGGCGCGAATCGCCTTGGGCAACTCGTCGGTCACCTGGCGCTTCAAGACATAGCCGCGCGCGCCCATGCGCAGTGCCTGCTGGATGAGGGCAGCATTGACGTGCATTGACAAGATGACGATGCCGGTCGATGCCTGTTTACTGTGGATAATCTCCGTGGCATGAATACCATCCATCTTGGGCATGGAGATGTCCATGACGACAACATCGGGATGATGGGAGGCGGTGAGGTCGATCGCTTCCTGACCGTTACCGGCCGTGGCGACGATCTCTATATCCCCCTCATGGGCCAGGATCGCGCGGACACTCTCGCGCACCAGCGCGTGGTCATCGGCGATCAAGACGCGAATCGTTTTCATAAAAATCCTTGATGCAAGTTGCAAGCTTCAATGACCCATGTTCATAGCAGGCTACCAAAAAGTATACCCTTCCATTATCACCCATACGGCCCGCCACAATAATGGGGGAAATCCCTACTCTGCATACTGTTTGTAGACTAATTCGCAAGATATTTTCTGAATCAGGTATCAAGGAAGACGTAGCCACGCTTGATGGCGACCCGCATCAACGTCGCCAGGTCGGCGGCATCCAGCTTCGTCATAATGTTGGCGCGATGTTTTTCGACCGTCTTGACACTGATACTGAGTATTTGGGCAATAGCAGAGCTTGTATGCCCCTCGGCCACCAATTGGAGAACCTCTTGCTCGCGCTCCGTCAGAGGATTGGTGGTCGCGCCACCCTCGTTGCGCTGGGGGTTGACCAACATATTCATCACCGATTCGGAGATGGTCGGGCTGAGATACAGTTTGCCGGCCGCGGCCGAACGGATCGCCAGCATCAATTCATCGGCCAGGGCGTCCTTCAACAGGTAGCCTTTGACGCCGCGCCGCACTAGATTTTGAATAACGGCCGTGTCGGCGTGCATCGAGACAATGACGATCTGGATGGGGGCGTTTAGCTCCAGGATGCGCGCCGCGGCCTGCACGCCGTCGAGACGGGGCATCGAGAGATCCATCACGATGACGTCGGGCATCAGCTTCTCGGCCTGCTCCACCGCCTCAAAGCCGGTGGCCGCTTCGCCGATGACCTTGACTTCGGGATTGCTCTCCAACAGCGCCCGCAAGCCCTGGCGCACGAGGTGGTGATCGTCGGCGATGACAACACGGATCATACGAATTCCTTGCCTAAGCCGGTGACCTCCGGCCCTTCATAGGGGACGTTAACCGTAATGCGCGTGCCCTGGCCGGGATTGGTGGTGATCTCCAACACGCCGCCGATGAGGTCGGCGCGTTCCTGTAGGCTGACCAGGCCAATGCCATTGCCGGGGTGTTTATTGGGGTCGAAAATGAAACCCCGTCCATCGTCGGTGATGGATAGTTGGATCGCGTGATCGCCTCGCGCTAAATCAACCCGGACTTGTTGCGCGCCGGCGTGTTTAGCGATATTGGTCAACGCTTCCTGGCCCAGCCGGTAGAGAGTCAGGGTCATGGCTGTGGGCAAGTCGGGCAACTCCACGCCGGAATAACGAACCGGCAGCGAGGTACGGGCCGAGAAATCGTTGCACAGTCCCTCCAGGGCTACATTGAGGCCAAATGTATCGAGACCGGGCGGCCGTAGATCGTGGGCCAAGGCGCGCAGCGTATCCATCGTCTCGCCGGTCAGATTGGCCAGATCGGTCAGACGGTCGCGCAGGGCCGGCTGATCGGGCGGCAGTCCCTTGCGAATCAGGTCGAGGCTGACCTTGAGCGACGTCAGCGCCTGGCCGGCTTCGTCGTGCAATTCGCGCGAGATACGCAGCCGCTCTTCTTCCTGGGTCGTCACGATGCGGTCGGCCATGACTCGCAGCCGTTCACGCTGGATTTCGGCCACGGCCCGCGCCCGACGCTGTGAATCGAAGAGATAGGCGTTCTCGAGCGCCAACCCGGCCTGTACCCCCAGAATGTTCAACAGTTGCTCATCCTCGTCGGTGAAGGCCGCCGGTTGCATACAATGCAGGCTGATGGTGCCCAGACGGCGCGTGCCGGCCTGGATGGGGACCACCAGCAGCGCCCTGAGGCCGATTTTCCGCGCGTAGGCTGACGAGCGGGAATCCTTCTGAGAATCGTCAACGTTGATGGGCAAGCCGTCACGCATGACCAAACCGGCAATGCCCTCCTCCAGGCTGATGACGTAATCACTCAGGTCGTCATCCGTACCGGCGAACGCGATCGGGGTGAGCTGTTCCGGGCGGCCGCGCAACAGGTGAATCACCGCCCAATCGGAACGCGGGACGATGGAATGGGCCGTATTGACGATCAAGTCCAAAATGGCTTGGGGTTCCAACGTCTCGCTCAAGGCGCGGCCAACGTGGGCAATGGCTTCGCTTTCCTGCAGGCGACGTTCCAGGATTTGATGTTGGCGCGTCTTGCCCAGGGCGATGGCCGTCCAGTTGGCGATGGCCTGGAGGGCGCGCACGTCATCGAGATTGAAGGCATCGTCCTGCGTGTCGGCCGCTTCCAGCACGCCCAAGACCTCGCCCTGCCACGTCACCGGCACGGCGATAATCGACCGCGGTTCCAGCCCCGAACCTTGCGTCAGGCGGGACGAGCGACGACGACGGCACTCCTGCCCGCTGACCCAGACGGGGCGGGTCATGGTCAGAGCTTCCCCGGCAATCCCCTCGTCTTCGGGAATCCGGCGACCCAATAGCGGATGCGTGCCGACCTGATCGACGGCGACGATACACAACTCTTTGGCTTCGTGAAGGAAAAAGATCATCGCATCCGTCGCCAGCAGCTGCCGCCCGGCGGACAGCACCCGGCGATAGATATCGGCCATGTCGAACGACGACGCCACGGTTTGGCCCATGGCATCAATCGTGGACAATCGTTCGACGGACTTAGCCAGGGATTGTTCCAGCGTTCGCCGGCCGGTGACATCCTGGATAATGCCGTTCAAGCGCACGATCGTGCCGTTCTCATCCCGCACCGGCCCGCCGGCGGCAAAGAAATTGCGCATCACGCCATCGGGCCGGATGACGCGAAAATCAATCTCGTAAGGGCGGCCGGATTGGAGCGAATGGCGCACTGCCTCGCGCAGCAGCTTCTCGTCTTCGGGATGCACCAGTTGGCTAAGCCCCTGGAGGCTGGGCGTGACGTCGGCTTGATTCAAGCCGAACAGCTCAAACAGCGTGGACGACCAGGACGCCTCTTCACCGGCCAGGTCATAATCCCAATGACCCATGTGGGCGATGCGCTGGGCTTCCTCGAGGCGGAACTCCGCCAGGCGGAGGCGATTAATCGTGTACCGCAATTCGGTGATGTCGCGCCCCTGGGCGATTAGCATCACAATGGAACCCGTCCGGTTGCGTATGGGCGTAATGGAGAAATCGATGATGGCTAGGCGGTTGTCGTCAATTCGGATTTCCAGGTCATATTGCCGAAATTCGCCGGTCGCCGCGCCCTCCACGGCCGCGCGAATCATCTGTTGCATGTCGGCGGTGATGCGCGTGCCGAAGGTATCCCAATATTTGCGGCCGACGATTTGACCGCGCGTAACGTCGCGATTGGCCAGCGCAGTTCGGTTGGCATCGATAAGGGTTCCATCCGGCTGTAGCAGCGAAATGAATTGCGGCGATTGATCAAAGACGGCATGAAAACGGCGTTCGCTTTCCAGCAGCCGGGTCTGCACGGAATCCTGGTGGTCGGTCATAACCGATAACTCCTGGGTTATGCTGGCCAGATCCGATTCGTCAATAGCCGCGTCACGCTCAATTTCGTCCACTAGGATTACCTTTTCCGGTTAGTTCGCCTGGGCCGCGCCCTTAGGCTGGCTGGTATTCTACCCCAAGGCTAACCAGATACCAGCGGATGAAGAGCCGGCCTATCGACCTTGGGCCTCCTTGGCCTGTTCGACTGTTTCTTCCGACGGGATACCTTGCTTGACCCGCTCGTCTTCTGTCAGGGGGACGGCTCCCTTGTCCGGCGTGATGCCGGAGCCTAACTCAGTCGAGTAGACCTGAGTGAACTCGGCCCCCAGAAAAAGAATCTGTGCGGAGTAATAGACCCACAGCAAGAGAGAGATTACCGAGCCGGCCACGCCGAAGGCCGAAGTCGGATCGCTGCGCTCGAAGTAGAAGGTCAGCGCGTATTCGCCGATCTTGAACAGCAAGGCAGTGAGGATGGCCCCGATCCAGACATCGCGCCAGGCGATTTTGACATCGGGCACGACCTTAAAGATGAGGGCAAATAAGCCGGTGATCACCAGAAAGGAAATGATGAAGTTGACGACCAGCAGCAACATTTCGGTATCCGATATAAAACTGCCGAGGAAAGTGCCGAAGGTGGTCAAGAGCGTGCTGAGCATGAGGGAGACCAACAGAACGAACCCGATGCCCAATACCATGGTAAATGAGAACAGGCGACCTTTAAGCGACTCCAGAATGGTGCGATCGGGGTCGGCCTTCACGTTCCAAATCGTGTTCATCGCGTCCTGGAGCTGGGTGAAAACGCCGGACGCGCCAAAGAGCAACAGGGCCAGACTGAGGAGCGTTGGCCCCAGCTCTCCTTTGCCCGGTTCTTCGGCCGATTCCAGAATCGTCTCGATGGCCTCGGAACCCTGGCTGCCCATCAACGCCCCCGCCTGGCTGGTGAGCTGCGCCTCGACTCCCTGACGATCGGTGAACAGACCGGCGATGCCGATGGCGATCACCAGCAGTGGGGGGATAGAAAACACGGTGTAATAGGCCAGCGCCGCCGCCAGCCGCGAGGCCTTATCTTCGCCCCACTCTTTGAATGTCTGTTTGATCAGGTTGAATATTACGCCCATTAATGCCTCTTGTGAGTCAGGTTACGATCAATGAACACAAGCGCGAAGGGCGGCGATTGTCGCCCTTCGCCGCTCATTGACCGGTGATTTTATTGGATGAGACCCTCAGGCAGGCCATTGGGGAACTCCGCCTGAATAGCCGCTTCGATCTCTTCGATCCGATTTTCGGGGTTGGGGTGGGTGCTGAAGAATTCGGGCGGGCTTTCGCCGCCGGCCTCGGCTAGTATGCGCATCACGTCGATGAGCATTCGCGGGTCATAGCCGGCCTGGGCCATGAAGCGCACCCCCAGCCGGTCGGCCTGTAGCTCATGTTCGCGGCTATAGCGCATGGTCAGCAACTGACCCACGACGGCGGCCATCTGCCCCGTGGCCGCGCTGTTGGGGTTCGATGGGTCATACGAAGCGATGACGACCGCGCCGGTCAGGCCCTGGGTCAGCTGCTGCCGGGCGATCTGTTGCGCCGAGTGACGGGCCACAGCATGGCCGATCTCGTGGGCCAACACACCCGCCAACTGCCCTTCCGATTGCAGGCGGCTGTATAGGCCCACAGTCAGGAACACCTGGCCGCCCGGCAGGGCAAAGGCATTGACGGTCTGATCGTCAACGAGCAGCGAGCACTCATAGGGCCATTCCGCCTGGCCGGCGTCGCTCTCGGTGATGAGCTTGCGGCATACGGTATCGAGGAACTCCTGGGCGCGGGCATCGGGGTGCAAGCCGCCGAATTGGGCGGTCATTTCGGGCGCGGCCTGCAAGCCGAGGGCGATCTCCTGATCGGGCGTGATGCCGACGTATTGATCTTCCTCGATAACCGGATTGAACGTTTTAGATGAAAAGTAGGAAAACAAGGCAAAGCCGGCCACGACCAGGGCCATGAGCAGGCGCCCACCGTTGAAACTTCTTCTGCGATTCATGGTAAAAGTCCCTCCATCCCCAGACGATTAGCGCAAAGGCTCGGTCTGCCCCGCCGGCGCTTCGTCGACCACGTAGATGTCGCGTTCCAGCGCCTCGTAAATACCTCCGGCCGTGGCCCCGAAGAAGATATGACCCACCAGGGCAATCCAACTGCGGAGCGGATAGAACCAGGCGAACAGCGCCGAAAAGGTGTAGTAGTTGATGATATAGAGCGCCAGCCCAAATAAAGCCCCGCCCACGATGCCCACGACCAACCCCCAACGATGAATGATAAAGGCCAGCACAACGGCATAAAAAATGGAAAGGACAAGTTGGACAAATGCCCCGGTCAGGATAATTTGGGGGACGATTGTCCCCGAGGGGGTCAAGGCATCCTGCCCCAACAAGATGGCCGCGGTGTGATGAAACGGCGTCCAAAGCGCGCCACCGGTCACCGTGGAAAATAGGATCATCCACAGCAACATCGTCAGACTGCCGGCCACCAGCCCGGCCACAACGGCCGCCCGCCAATCCATGATAAGGCGCAGTGTAGTATTGACTCGTTGCATCGTTCTCCTCCCTTGTTGGCTCGCTCGCCGATCATAAAGCAGGGACGCACCTGTTACCGTGCATCCCTGCTCAATTGGATCACAATCCCCATAGTCGGAAAGGACATTCAGCGCCGGGGCGCAGGGTTAGAAATCGCTGTTGCCGGAAACGCTATCGAATTCCATGCCGTCCTCGCTGGTCAGGTTATGACGACGGGCGGCATCCTTGGCCTCGCTGACGACGGCGCGCTGGGTATCCTCGACGACTGACTGGACTCGCCCAACGGCGTCCTGGGCGCGGGTCTTGGCCTCGTCCATGAGACGGTCGCGGGTTTCGCCCATCAGCTTGTTTTCATATTCGGTCGAGGGCACGGCCGCGCCCACGGCTGCCCCGGCAATCGCCACGACAGCGCCGATAGCCAACGGGTTCTCTTCGAGGGTGTTCCAGAAGGACTGCTTGGTGCGATTCATCGCCATCCGGCTACGCCACTCCGCTTCCATGCGCAGGCGCTCGGCCTCGGTGCGTGTACGTTGGGCGACTTCGCCGGCGCGCTCCTGCACCATTTCGGCCGTCTCGCCCACCCGTTGAGCCGTCTCGCTGACCGTTTCACCGACGCGCGAGGCAGTACCGCTGAGGGTATCGCCCACGCGCTGGGTCGTATCGCTGATGGCTTCGCCGGCGCGATGCGTCACATCGGACACGGTCTCACCGGCCGTTTGGGCCATCTCGCCCACGCGGTGCTTGACGTCGCCCGCGCGCTGCTCAACGGCGTGGGTAGCTTCGCGGACGCGTTCGCGGGCCCCGCCATTCGGCTGGTCATAGGCGTTATCTTCGTAGTAACGATAGCCGGTGGTACGGTAGCCCTGGCTATCAACTCGATACTCGTCCCGCTTGCTGCGCTCGGAAAAGAACAGCCAGCCGAGACCCAGGCCGATAACGGCCACCGGTAACGGATTATCACGTAGGGTTTGACTAAAGCTACTGGACATACCTTCCACCTTTCGATTCGCTTCGTATTTCATGTCGTTCCATTTTCCAACGGTAGCCTCCTTGGCGGAGGACTTCGCTTGCTCGATCAGGTTATCCGGCGACAGGCGCTCGGCGATGGCGTTGACGGTCACCGCCAGTTGGTCGCGGGTGTGGTCGATCTGGCGCTGGATGACATCCGGGTCGTCCGTTTCGCTCACCGGCACCGGAGCCATCGTCGCGTTTCTAGGGGTCATACTTGTTGAGACAGCCATTCTTTATTCTCCCTCAGGGTTTCGAGCGTGCGGCGCGGGGCCGGGTCGATCTCCTTTAATTTCTTCAAACCATGTTGCACCAGAAGCCCAGCCACGATAGCCATCAGGACGCCGACGACCAGGGCCGCCAGCCAGGCCGCCATCCATTGGGCCAGGATTAGGATCAGCGCTGCCACAACCGCCAGAAAGGCACCCAGGGCAATGACCGCCCCCGCGGCGATAAAGGCGGCGTTACGACCGGCGCGGGTGGCCTTGCGCGTCATCTCCGCCTGGGCTAGCTGTATCTCCTGCCGGACAAGCAGGGTGGCCTGGCTCGAGAGATTCGAGAATAAATCGCCCAGGCTGGGTTGCTCATAGCCCGTAGAATTATTGGTATTTGTCTGGTAATTCATCTAATCCCTCGTGCGGTATGGGTCTGAACGGATTCAGGCCGGTCATACCGATGAAACAATCGATACCTGCCTACCCTATTTCGCCAAGCCCTTAATCCCAATTCTGGGACGTCGTCGACGTTTGGTTGAGGCCGGTCTGGGCGCGGCTGCGGCTCTGATCGCTATAGCCGGTCGCCCCGCCGCTATAACCGGTGGAACCGCCGTAAGACGTATCCGCGTATGGCTGGCCGTACAAGTCGCGACCGCCCTGATCGAGGCCATAGCCACGGTCGGTGCTGCTGCGCAGGAAGCGGCCNNGCGTTTTGATCGCCGCCGACTTCCTGGGTGGTCTGCCGAACAGCATCGGCGACGGAGCCTAATTCGTGCGCAACCTCGTTCATGCGGGTATCGACGCTGGCCTTGGCCTGCTCGCCAACCTGGGACGCCTTACGCGTCACCTGTTCCTTGGCGACCGCGGCCGTCTCGCTGACCTTCTGTTGGGCCGCCGTGGCCGTCTCGCTGACCTTTTGCTGGGCGCGAGTTGCCACTTCCTGGGCCTTGTCCAAGCCTTTCTCGGCTTCCGCTTCTAGATTCATGTTGGTGTGGTTACTCATTTTGTCACTCCTAAAGTGATTTCCATCCTGATTGAGGCCAGGGCTGGAGATAGACTTCCTTTTCGCTATAGTCAATTAATGGCTGCTGGTTGCAGCCGACCATTCTCAACGTCCTCTGTCTGTCGACCATGAGATTGGTCGATTTCCGTGTGCTCCGGGAGCACCTTAATGCAATTTTGCCCTGAGAAGGTTCTCTCAAAGCTGCCCATAGTGTAATCCCCGGAGAAGAGCTTCCGATGGTTAGGCGATATAGGGGTGGGATATAGAAACAGGTATATTTGCTGGAGAAGAAGCCGGAATAGGGGCGTTCACCAATTGAGCAAATCAGTTTGACCCACTACAAGGGTCAGTTAGGGACAGATCACATCGGCGGCGCACTGCATCACTTTCTGCGCACAGGCGTAGTTAAGGGGCAGACCCAGATAGGGGGAGGGATCGAGGGTGTTGGCAAACGCCAGTTCATTGGTATAACGCCCGCGGCCGTCATCCAGAACAATGGAGAAGTGGAGGTGAACCCAAATGTCGCGTAGGGCGTCGCCGTTGTAGTCGCCCGTGTAGCCGAGCAGCGTGCCGCGCGGCACGAATAGCTCGCTGACGCCCGGCGGAAAAGCCGGCTCGATGAAGGAGTTACCGTCGCGGTCGGCCATATGGGCGTAGTAGAGCCATATGGGCCGGCCAGGGTGCAGGGGATCATCGGCCACGCGCTGGATCAGGGCGCTGCGCCAGCCGGCCTCACGACTGATGTAACCATCATAGGCGGCATAGACCGGCGTCACACCCGGCTCGGCATTGCTGAAGATGTCGATGCCTTGATGAGGCTGCGCTGCGGAATATGGCCCATTGGGGTCGGCGTAGAGCAGGCCGATGAAGCCATCGCTGGGCAGGATGAAGGGCGCGCCGGGGCAGGCGTCGCGCTGCACCGTGATCAGATCGGCGCGCTCGGCGGCGTCGCCCCGGCCCCATTGCCGGAAGCGGCGGGCGCGCGAATCATCCCCCGACCTGATCCAAAGGATGGTTAGCAGCGCCAACCCCATCAGCCCCAACCCTAACCAAAGCGCCTTACGTCTCATCAGTTACCCATTTCAAAAACAAATCCCGGTCGCGGCGAAGGCGTCGCGGCCGGGATGGTATTGTTTGAGCCGAATGAGCCGCGGGGCTACTTGAGCGACGCCGGATCGATGCCTGCGGCCTTCAGGGCCTTGTTATAGGCCGCCGACGCCTTGGCATTCTCGACGCGGGCGCGACGAATTTCCTCCGGCGACATGGCGTCGGTGATCGCGATCAGGTTGGGCGGGGCGATGCCGGCGGGAATGACCGGCCCGGCCGCGGCCACCGGCGNNCCTCTTCGGGGGGCATGTTGTCGGTAATGGCGATGAGATTGGGCGGCGCGATGCCGGTGGCGAACGGCATGGCGGGCAACGCGGCGGCGGCTTGGACGGCGGGCGCGGCGACGGCTGTTTGGGCCGCCGCTACGCCGGGTACGCCACCGGCGGCCTTGAGAGCTTTGTTATAGGCGGCCTCGGCCTTGGCGTTGGCGACCCGCGCCTTGCGCACATCTTCGGGGGCCATGGCCGGGGTAATCTCGATCAGCTTGGGTGGGGTGATGCCCACGGACGCCGACGGAGCGGCTTCGGGGGCGACACCCGGCCCGGCCGGAACGNNCGCCGCCGGCTTTGACCGCCGCCGGGTCGATGCCCGCGGCTTTCAGTGCCTTGTTGTAGGCCGATTCCGCCTTGGCGTTGGCGACCCGCGCCCGGCGAACCTCTTCGGGGGGCATGTTGTCGGTAATGGCGATGAGATTGGGCGGCGCGATGCCGGTGGCGANNGGGGTGATGCCCACGGACGCCGACGGAGCGGCTTCGGGGGCGACACCCGGCCCGGCCGGAACGGCCGCGGCCACCGCCACCGGCGCGCCCGAGGCCGCGGCCTTGAGGGCTTTGTTATAGGCCGCCTCGGCCTTGGAATTGGCGATACGCGCCTTACGCACATCCTCCGGGGCCATGTCGGGGGTTATGGCGATCAGCTTGGGCGGGGCAATGCCCACCGGAGCCGCCGCTACCGCCGTAGCCGCGCCGCCGGCCATGACCGGCGCAGGGCTGCCCACCGGCGCGCCGCCGGCGGGGATGCCGGTTCGCGCGCCGTCCCAGCCATGAAAGCGGGCGATGCGCACGGCGGTCATGGGATCATCCTTGGCGCTCTTGCCGGCCGTGTTGAGGGTCGATTCACCCAGGTAACCGATGCGGTTGTTGGCACCACGCGGCGTGGCCGCCGCTGTCTTGGCCGCCGCCGTGCGCGCCTGCTGCAATTGCTCGTCGTAGTTCGACCCGGTTTTGATCTTGTGGCCCAGGGTTAGCCCGGGATTGTAGGCTCGTTCTTCGGCCACCATGCCGGCGCGCGTGGCGGTCACGGTGCGGTCGAGCCGGGAGAAAACGAACGCCAGCAACATGCCGGCCAAAAGGACGAGGAAGATGACGACGACGATCAGGAGAATGACCATTGGAATTACCCTTCAGTAGGCCCGATTTATGTTCGCTCCAGGCCCATATCTTGCCATTCATTATAGCGATTGTGAAAGCTATCGCAAAACAAAACGGCCCGCGGGTATTAACCGCGAGCCGTTCATTTTGCCATTCACTTGTGTGCCGAAGGTGGGATTCGAACCCACACGAGGGAACCCTCACTACGCCCTGAACGTAGCGCGTCTGCCAGTTTCGCCACTTCGGCCGGATAGTTCTGGTATTTTATCAGACTCGATTGAATTGTCAATGAAAGATTAAGTCGCGCCGTCAGATTTCCCGGCCAGCGCCTGCCCGGCGCGCTCCAGGCCTTCCAGACGCGACCCCTTGGCATTCACCCAGTGGACGCGATAGTTGGCCGCCAGATCGACGAGCGGACGCCACAGATCGGCATTGGCTACCGGCTGCCCGTCTTTTTTCAGCCAGCCCTGCGCCTGCCAGCCCTTCACCCAACGCGTCGCACCCTGGAAGAGATAATCGGAGGTCGTGAATAGCTGTACCTGACTGCCGGGCGGCATGAGCAACAAGCCTTCGATGGCTGCCGTCAGTTCCATGCGGTTATTGGTCGTCATCGGTTCGTCGTTGCTGTAGGTTTGCCACCCACCGTCCGATTCGACGGCCGCCGCCCACCGCCCCGGCCCCGGATTGCCCCGGCACGACGCCCGCAGATACAAGCGGGGTACGTCAGTGGCGAGATCGACCCGGGGCGTGATCTTCAGCCGCGCCTCACGGGCCAGCCGGTCAACGCGCTCATTGGCCGGGTCGCCGCTGTGGCCGCGCACCCAATGCCAGGTGATGTCGTGGCCGCCCACCAGCGATTGCAACTCCTGCCACAGATCTGCGTTGGGTACCGGCCGGCCGGCTTTCGTTTGCCAACCGGCGGCGGCCCACTTCTTGACGCCTTCGGTGATGCCGCGCCGCACGTATTGCGAATCGGTGTGGAACTCCACCAGGCACGGCCGCCGCAATGCCCGCAGCGCCTCGATGGCCGCGCGCAGCTCCATCCGGTTATTGGTGGTTTTCGGCTCGTTACCCGATAGCTCTTTTTCGCGGTCGCCAAAACGCAGCAGCGCCGCCCAACCGCCGATACCGGGGTTGGGGTCGGCGCCGCCGTCGCTATGGATGATGACACTATCGGGCATCTATTGCGGCTCACTCTCCGGCTTTAGATCAAGCGCGTCCAACATTTCGTCAATCCGCGTGAACTTGATCCGCGGGCGGCCCTGCTCCTTGCCGCGGCTCAATTCCAGCGCGTCGAGGCGCTGCCAATCGGCGTAGGATATGGTGCAGGGTTGGCGCAAATGGACAAGGACGTCGGCCTCGTCGGCCGTGCCGTGGCTGGGCGACAGGGTGAGGCCCTGGCGCGCGTCGGCCAGCATGTTTTCCACCGTCTCGGCCGCGTCGGGCTTGTTGGTGCCGATGACGCCCGTCGGGCCACGCTTGATCCAGCCGGCGGTGTATTGGCCGACCAACGGCTCCTGAGTGGCGGGATCGACCACGCGGCCGCCGTTGTTGGGGATCACCCCCCAGCTATCGTGGAAGGGCACGCCGGGCAGGGCCACGCCCTTATAGCCGATGGAGCGAAACACCAGACCCACGTCCAGCGTCTCGGTGTGGCCGGTGGCCCGCGGACGGAGCGATCCGGCGTCGGTGGCATGAAGTTCGTTGCGCACCAGCTTCATCTGGCGCACGTGCCCGTGCTCGTCGCCGATAAGCTCCGTGGGCGACACCAGAAAACGCAAGTAGAGCCGTTTCGATTTGCCCGCTGGTTGACGGCGGGATAGCTCCTGGATGATCTCCACCTTGCGCAGGTCGGCCCGGTCGGCCGAGGCCATCGACGCCTGGCTCAGCGGGTCGAGTTCGGCCTCTTCCGGCAAGACGAAGATATCGCAATCGGCCAGTTCGCCCAGCTCCTTGGCTTCAGGGGCGGTGAAGGCGGCCTGGGCCGGGCCGCGCCGGCCGAGGATGTAGACCTCTTTGACCCGGCTGTGGCGCAGGGCTTCCAGGGCGTAATCGGCGATGTCGGTCTTCAGCAGCTCTTCTGGGGTGCGGCACAGGATGCGGGCCACATCGACGGCCACGTTGCCGACACCGACGACGGCCACGCGCTCCTGCGTCAGGTCGAAGTGGTGATCGCGGTAATCGGGGTGGCCGTTATACCAGGCCACGAACTCCGTCGCCGGATGGCTGCCCAGCAGGTCATCGCCGGGGATGCCCAGCGGCCGGTCGGTTTGCGCGCCGGTGGAGTAGAGAATCTGGTGGTAATAATCCTTGAGATCATCGACGGTTTCGTCGCGGCCCAATTCAACGTTGCCGAAGAAGCGGAAGCGCGGATTGGCGGCAATGCGGTCGAAGGCGGCCGTCACTGACTTGATCTTCTGGTGGTCGGGGGCCACGCCGTTGCGTACCAGCCCAAACGGTGTCGGCAGCCGATCATACATATCGACCTCGATGACCAGCTCCGGCTCTTTGAACAGGCGCTCGGCGGCATAGAAGCCGGCCGGCCCGGCGCCGATGATGGCAACCCGCAAGGGTTGGGCAACCTGCAAGGGTTGGGCAGCGGTTCCAATGGTGGACATGGGATCAATCCTCTCCTTCAGCAATCAATCTTGTTTCCAGCGTATCCATTTCGCCGCGATAGGCGTCGCGTTGCGTCTTCAGCACGTCGCCAATCGAGATGATGCCGATCAGCCGCCCTTCGTCTACGATGGGTAGATGGCGGAAGCGCTTTTCGAGCATCGTGTGGGCGACGGCGATGACGTCATCCTGGGGCAGGCCGACGATGACGTCGCGGGTCATAATGGCCTCGACCGGCCAGTCGAATAGTCCCTCGTCGGTGGCCGCGGTGCGCATGACATCGCGCTCGCTCAAAATGCCGACCAAATTGCCCGCCGTGTCAACCACGAGCAAAGCGCCAATGCGATGCTCCACCAGTAAGGCGATGGCCCGCCGTACCTGCTCATCCGGCGGCACGCTGATGATATGACCTTTCTTGGTTGCCAGGATATTGCGAACTTTCATGTTGGGTTTCTCTCCGCGTACATACGGCTCCCGGCCGTTTATTGCCACCCTAGTATAAACCAAAAGGGCGCAAAGGGTAGTTCCTTTGCGCCCTGTGAGGCTAAGCGATCAGGTAGTCTGGATTTATTTGAAGGCGTCGCAGGCCGGGCAACTGCCGTTGGGGCGAATCATGGCATAGCCCGCTTGCGGGTCGCCGGCCGGGTCGAAGAAGGTGAAATCGACGTTGAAGACGATCATCATGCTCACGCGGCCGCTGGCCTTGGACAGATCGCGCGCCTCACGCAGCCATTGGGCATGTTCCTGCACCGTCGTCCCGGTGGCCCAGGCGAAGTTCGGCGGCAATCCGCTGAAGCCCTCGCCTGATAGATAACCCAACTCGGTCCAGCACACCTGGCGCGCCCCGCCGAACGTGTTGTAATACAGGTCGAGCATGGGCTGGAAGTACCAGCTATAATGCGAGCCGCCGGGGTGGCCGCTGGTGGCGCTGGGCGACGTGGCCCCGGAGTTGTGGTGGGCGCCGATGCAGTCGGCATAGTTGGCCGCGCCGGCGGCGCGCATCCCGGCAATGTAGCGGTTATCGGCCCAGGCGTTGGTGGTGTTGTCGAAGCCGGTGGGGGCCGGCGCGCCGGAGATGACCATGATATTGCTATCCACGGCCTTGATGGCCTGATAGGCCGGAGCCAACATGTTATTCACGTAGGCCGCGGGGTCGATTTGCCCGGCCGGCCATTCGAAGTCGATGTTTTGCTCGTTCCATACTTCAATAGCATTGGGGTGTTGGGCGGCCAGGGCGCTCATAAATTGGGTCAGCGCGGCGAAGTCGATGCTGTTGGCCGCCGGGTAGGGCGTCTTGCCCGTCACGGAGACGAGCACCTGGAAGCCGCCGGCCTTGGCGGCCTGAATTTGCGCACCCACGGCATCGGCCGAATCGCCCGGCGCCCACTTGTATTGGAACTTGACCCAGCCCATGCCGGAATCCTTCATGGCCTGGGCATTGGCAAAAGTCTGCGTCTGGCCGCCAAACGCGAAAGCGCCCAACGGCGGCGGTACCGGCGTGGCTCCGGGGACGGTGGGCTGGATCGGCGGCGTGGGCTGCGGCCCAACGCCGGGAATGGTCAGCACCTGGCCGACGAAGATGAGATTGGGATTGACGATGTTGTTGGCCTGAACGATGGCTTGCACGGTGACGCCGAAGCGGGCGGCAATGCGGGTCAGGTTATCGCCCGGCTGAACGACGTAGGTCTGCGTTGGCGGGGGAGCGGTCGGCACGGTCGTGGGGCCGGGGGTGGCCGTGGGGCCGGGCGGCGGCGGCGGTACGGCTGTCGCCCCGCCGGGTATTTCCAGCACCTGCCCCACGTAAATCAGATTGGGGTTGGGGATGTTGTTGGCATTGACGATGGCTTCGACCGAGGTACCGAACTGGCGCGAGATGCGCCACAGGGTGTCGCCGGGTTGGACGACGTAGGTGGCCGCGGCAACCACGGCGGCAGTGACCAGTAACAGGACGACGACGAGGGCGATGGCAGTCCAACGCGACCTTTTCATGGCTTCTCTCCTTGGTAATATGTCAAGTACGCCTATTGCACATTATAGACATAATATTATGGTACGCAAGACTTTTTTACATAAACTCGCAGATGCATCATGCCAGATTTGCTGGTAGCATTACATGAAATCGACGTGAATTCCTTTCCGAGGAGTGGAACGCAATGATGACTCTCGGTTCCGACGTGCCACAACGCGCCGCCGACAGCGAGATGGACTTTCATAACGACATCCTGACGACCATCGGCAACACCCCGTTGGTGCGTCTCAACGCCGTCACCAGTGGCCTGGAGCCGACGGTGCTGGCTAAGGTCGAGTTTTTCAATCCCGGCGGATCGGTGAAAGACCGCATCGGCTGGCCGATCATCGCCGACGCCGAGCGCGACGGCCGCCTGACACCCGGCGGCACCATCGTCGAGGCCACATCGGGCAACACCGGTGTCGGGTTAGCCATCGCCGCCGCCATCAAGGGCTACCGTTGCATATTCGTCATGCCCGACAAGATGTCGCAGGAAAAGATTTTGCTGCTGCGGGCGTTTGGGGCGCGGGTGGTGGTCACGCCGACGGCTGTGGAACCGGAAGACCCGCGCAGCTATTACTCCGTCGCCCGGCGGCTGGTGGAGGAGACGCCCAACGCCATCCTTGCCAACCAGTATTACAATCCCATCAACCCACAGGCCCACTATGAGACGACCGGCCCGGAGATTTGGGCACAGACGGCCGGCCGCGTCACCCATTTTGTGGTCGGCATGGGCACCGGCGGCACGATTTCCGGCGCCGGCCGCTTCCTGAAGGAGCAGAACCCGGTTATTCAAGTAGTCGGCGTTGACCCGATCGGCTCCATCCTGTATGAATTGCACCGCTCGGGGACATACACCGAAGCCGAGGGGTACAAGGTCGAGGGGATCGGCGAGGACTTCCTGCCCGGCGCGACCGATTTGAGTGTCGTCGATGAGATCGTGCAGGTCAACGACCGCGAGAGCTTGCTGATGACCCGCCGGCTGGTACGCGAGGAAGGGCTGTTCTGTGGCGGCTCGTGCGGCTCGGCCGTGGTGGGCGCTCTCAAATATATCCAGCAGCACCGGCTCGGCCCCGAGGCCGTCGTCGTGGTGTTGCTGCCCGATTCCGGCTCGCGCTATTTGAGCAAAGTGTTCGATGACGGCTGGATGCGTGAGAACGGCTTCCTCGACCAGATCTGGAGCGACATCCGCGCCGGCGACATCCAGGCGCAAAAAACCAGCGGCCATATCTACACCGCCCATAAGACAGATCTGCTGCGCGACGTGGTGACCCGCATGAAGGATGGCAATATCTCCCAATTGCCGGTGGTCGACGGGGATGGGCGGCTGGTGGGGCTGGTTGGCGAGATAGACCTGCTCAACCACATGCTGCTGGCCGACCACGTACATCAGGCGGATGAAACGATTGAGAGTATCATCGACGTGGACGCGCCGGTCGTGGGGCCAAACGCGCGGCTGGAGACGTTGATGACGCTCATCAGTGATCGCCCGGCGGTGGTCATCGTCGACGCCGACGACCGTGTTACCGGCATCCTGACCAAAATCGACATCCTCGATTACCTGTCGTCGCAAATTCGGTGACGCCTTGGGCGCGTTCATCTTTTGTTTGTAGTCAGGCGCTTCAGCGCCGTCGGCGGACAGGAGTCCGCGCGAAGAACGCAACTGAAGTTGCTTACTACAAACCAATCGATAGTTCTGTTACAGTGTATTAATTCATTTATCAGCCGAACATGGTGAATACGCTTATGGAAGGAAACAGGATCGCCGACAAGGCCGCTCTCCTGCGCGAGAACATCCAGAAGGTCATCGTCGGTAAGACGGACGTCATCGACCTGGCCCTCATCGCCATCCTGTGCGAAGGGCATTTGTTACTGGAGGACGTGCCCGGCACGGGCAAGACGACGCTGGCTAAGACCATCGCCGCATCGTTGGGGTGCAGTTTCCGCCGCGTCCAATTCACGCCCGACCTGCTGCCGTCCGATCTGACCGGCATCTATTACTTCAATCAGAAGGCTCAGGAGTTTGAGTTCCGGCCGGGGCCGCTGATGGCCCAGATTTTGTTGGCCGACGAGATCAACCGGGCCACGCCGCGCACCCAGTCGGCCCTGNNCTTTCTGGTGATGGCGACGCAGAACCCCATCGAATTGGAAGGTACGTTCCCCCTGCCCGAGGCGCAACTGGATCGCTTCCTAATGAAAGTCGCCTTGGGCTATCCCGACGAGGCCGGGGAAAACGCCATGCTCAATCGCTTTGAGCGCACCGACCCGCTGGACACGCTGGAAAGCGTCATCGACCCGGCGGAAATCATGGCGATGCAACAGCAGATTCGCAGCGTTCGCGTCGAGATTTCGGTGCGGCAGTACATCGTCAACGTCTGTCGGGCCACGCGGCTGCACGACGACATCCTGCTGGGGGCCAGCCCGCGGGCCACGATGGCCCTCTATCGCGCCTGTCAGGCGCGGGCGGCCATCAACGGCCGCGAATTCGTTATCCCCGATGACGTGAAGGAATTGGCCCCCCACGTCCTGACGCACCGGCTGGTGGTGAACCCCCAGACCCGGCTGCGCGGCCGCCTGCCGGAAGACGTCGTCCGCGAGGTGGTCAACGTCGTGGCCGTGCCGGTCGAGAGCGCCTGACCCATCCGGCGAGATTATGCCTGAGAGTATTTCGGATCTACAGCTGGTTGTCGATGACACGCGGCGCGAGGCGACCAAGCGCGCCCGCCGCAATCTGATGCTGGCCGCGGCCAGTGGGCAACGCATGGGGTTGGATGACATGGCCCGCGCCCGCGGTCTGGTCGTCGGCGAGCGCGAGAACAGCATCTTCAGCGAAGCGTGGATTCCCTTGGCGATCCTGTTCCTGATCATCGGCATCCTGGCCGGGCAAAATGCGGGTTTCATCGCTCTGGGCATCATCCTCTTACTGATCGTCGGCGTCAGCACGGTCTGGAAGAACCTGTCCCTATTTGGCGTCACCTACGAGCGCGCCTTCGATCGCACGCGCGTCTTTCCGGGCGAACCCATCAACATGACGGTGACGATCCAGAACAACAAGCGCCTGCCCCTGACGTGGTTGCGCTTTCGCGATCAATGCCCGGTGCCGCCCGATTTGGGCGATTCGCCGCTAAGCCTGTCGGGCGAGTTGACCGGCAACTTTGTGCTGCAAAGCGTCTATTCGATGCAGAGCCGGGAGCGCGTCGAGCGCCAGGTGAAGCTGCGTTTCCCCGTGCGCGGCTACTACCGCGTCGGCCCGGTGACGTACGAATCGGGCGATATTTTCACCCTCTTCACCCGCGAGCGGGAGCACAAGTACATCGACACGCTGGTCGTCTACCCGCAGATTTGGCCGCTGGAGGAGTTGGGCCTGCCGCCGAAGGAGCCGTTCGGCGAGGTCAAGGTGCGCCACAGTCTCTTCACCGACCCCATTCGCACCCGCGGCATTCGCGATTACAACCCGCAAGACCGCTTCCGCGACGTACATTGGAAGGCGACGGCCCGCCGCGGCCAACTGCAAACCAAGATCTACGACCCGTCGACGGGGATG
>CXWJ01003864.1_pt1 | contig 25200 bp, 21 predicted proteins | sample 590841 | NCBI WGS metagenome assembly CXWJ01 (sample SAMEA3498367, study PRJEB10139) | wastewater metagenome | biome: wastewater treatment plant; material: activated sludge | place: Austria | collected 2015-01-21 | reverse complement strand
CCTGTGCGCCGTCAAGGAAGTCATCCCCGATCTGCATCTGTCGCAGGAGTTGCGCGACCAGGCCCACCAGCAGTTTTTGCAGGAGGCCAGCATCCTGGCCCAGCTCGATCACCCTAATCTACCCAAGGTGTCGGATTTCTTCTCCGACAACCTGCGGGATTACCTGGTGATGGATTTCGTCCCCGGCAAGGACCTCAAACAGTGGCTCGATGACAGTCGCGCCCAGCATCGCCAATTGAGCGAGAACACGGTGCTGACCTGGGCTTCGCAGATCATCGACGCTCTGAGCTACCTGCACCGCCAAGCGCCGCCCGTCGTCCATCGCGACATCAAGCCCAGCAATATCAAGCTGACGCCCGACGAGCGCATCAAGCTGGTCGACTTTGGGCTGGTCAAGCTGCTCTCGCCCGACGACGCCCGCACCATCACGGTCGTGCAGGGGCGGGGCACGGCGCTCTATACACCGCTCGAACAGTATGGCGGCGACAGCGGCCACACCGACGCGCGCACCGACATCTACGCTCTGGGGGCGACGTTTTATCACCTGTTGACGGGCACGCCGCCGCCCGACGCCAAGACGCGCTTCCTCAATCCGCAGGCGCTGCGGCCACCGATCCAGCTGAGCGACGGGATTTCGGCCCACGTCTCCGACGCTGTCATGTGGGCGATGGAGATGCACCCCGACGATCGGCCGCAATCGCTCACCCAATTCGCGCAGGCGTTATTCGGCCACGGCGCTCGGCCGCGCGTCGCCAAAGCTGGGACGTGGGCCGACGCGCTGCGCGCCAACTGGCTGCCGGCGGTGCTGGCCCTGGCTTTGTTTGTGCTGGCCCTGCTGGCGACCTTGATCTAGGCATGACCGACCGGCAACGTCCCATCTGCCCCCGCTGCGATAAGCGCGCCCGCCAGGCCCGCGACGGCCGCACCCCGGCCGGCAGCCAACGGTATCGCTGTGGCTTCTGTGGCTGCCGCTATACGCCTCTCGCCAAAGATCAGGGGTACGAGGAAGAGATCCGCTTTCAGGCGTTGCAACTCTATCTGGAGGGGCGCTCCCTGCGCGAGGTCGGCCGCCTACTCAACGTCAATCACCAAAGCATCGCCAACTGGATGAAGGACTACGCCCGCTATCTGCCGCCCGATTTGCCGCCCGACATCGCCGAACTGGCCCGCTTAGAAGGTTTGTTTGTCCTCTGATACGTAGGTGGAGCTTCCAGCTCCACGCGTACGTCCACTCCGCGCGGAACTGGAAGTTCCGCCTACACCACCCTTTTAGCCAAAATCACCACGCTATTAGACGTGACTCTTGACCGTTCGCCCCGCTTCGGTATAGTCCGCTAACATCTTTGAGTGCCTGATCCCTGAGGCAGGCGCGAACAATTTCCTTAATTGCTTCATACGATCGAACAGGAGATAACAATGGCGAGTGTAAGCTTCCGGCACGTTCATAAGCGATTTGGCGACGTCAGCGTGATCAAGGATTTCAATCTGGAGATCGCCGACAAGGAGTTCATGGTCTTCGTCGGGCCGTCGGGTTGTGGCAAGTCCACCAACCTGCGTATGCTGGCCGGGCTGGAAGACGTCTCCGAGGGCGACATCCTCATCGGCGACCGGGTCGTCAACGACGTGCCGCCCAAAGACCGCGACATCGCCATGGTCTTCCAGTCGTACGCCCTCTATCCGCACATGAGCGTCTACGACAACATGGCCTTCGGTCTGAAGCTGCGCAAGATGCCCAAGGACGAGATCGACCGCCGCGTGAAAGAAGCGGCCGACATCATGGGCCTGACCAACCTGCTCGACCGCAAGCCCAAGGCGCTCTCCGGCGGCCAGCGGCAGCGTGTGGCCGTGTGCCGGGCCATCGTGCGCGAGCCATCGGTATTCCTCATGGACGAGCCGCTCTCCAACCTGGACGCCAAGCTGCGCGTCACGGCCCGCGCCGAGATCAGCAAGCTGCACCAGAAGCTGGGCACGACCTTCATCTACGTCACCCACGATCAGGTGGAGGCCATGACGATGGGCGACCGCATCGCCGTGCTGGCCGACGGCATCCTGCAACAGTGCGACACGCCGCGCAACCTCTACAACGAACCGGTCAATATTTTCGTCGCCGGCTTCATCGGCAGCCCGGCCATGAACTTCTTCAACGGCACGCTGGTCAGTGAAGAAGGACGCCAGTTCGTCGACACCGGCGACTTCCGCCTCAAGATTCCGGCCGACCGCAAGGAAACGTTCGCGCCCTACGTCGGCAAGGAAATCGTCATGGGCATTCGTCCCGAGCACGTCCATTCGCCCGAATTCGCGCCGCCCAACATCGTGGCCGAGAACGTCAACGCCACCGTGGAAGTGGTCGAACTGTTGGGGCATGAGCTGCACCTGTATCTGAACTCCGGCAAGAACAGCTTTGTCGGCACGGTCGACCCGCGCTTTGCCGTGCAGAGCGGCAACAACATCACCGTGGCCTTCGACGTGAACAGTATGCAACTGTTCGACAAGACGACGGAACTGGCGATCCGCTAATCGCCCGCCACGCCGGACGTTATGAATCGATAGATGGGGGTTGCCGGCCGGCGACCCCCATTTTATTAGGAGCAACCCCGCCATGCCCGAAGCGCACTATCAGCCCGGCCAATCCTTCACGCTGCAATTCGCCTGGCGACTACCGCCCGGCGACTATCTGCGGGCGGTCTTTCAGGCCGACGTGCTGGAGCTGGTGCCGGGGGCCGATAAGTACGTCATCCGCCTGAGCCGGCTATTGGCCGGGCGCGAGGACGACGCCGAGGGGCACGTCAAAGCGTTGGACGCGCTGGAGGGCGAGTATTGGGATTTGGTGCGCGGGCTGACGGGGCGCACCATCACCATCGCCTACGAGGCCGACGACGACCGCCCACTCTATCTGCGTCTGGCGACGCTGACCGGGGAGCACAACTTCTTTAGCCGCTACGAGGATGCCGCGGTCATCGCCCGGGGGCTGGCCGCCCGCCGCCGGGCTAACGATACTGCGGACGCGGCCGAGTGAGCCGGCCGGTCCGCGCCCGGCGTCAACCGAAGACGCGCCGCCACAGATCCGTTTCCAGCAGACCACCGGGATCGCAGCGCCGCTTAAGCGCGCGAAAACGTTCGATCCGCTCGGCCCCCAGATAGGCCAGGGCCGTCTCCGGCCGCAACGTGCTATCCTTGGCAAAGTAGAATCGGCCGCCGGCGCGCAGGACGATCTCATCCATCTCCCGCGCCAGCCAGACAATGCGCCGCCGGTTTTCGGCCGTCACGCGGAAGTCCATCGCCAGCGAGAAACCATCCACGGCGTAGCTCATCAAAAAGTCATCGGGGCGGTGGCGCTTCAGGACGGTCAGGTAATTGGGCAGCCCGCGCCGTTGGCAGAGGGTCAGGAGTTCGGCGAAGGCGTCGTGGGCCGTTGCCTGGGGGATGAACGGCTGGTACTGGATCAACCCGCCCGGCCCATAGGCTTTCTTGAAATCCGGGATGTAATCGAGCAGGAAGTGGAATTGGGCGTGCGGCTGGCGATAGCGCTTGACGCCGCCGACGCGACCGGCCAGGAATTTGCCGAAGTTCACCAGCGACAGGCCGGCGTCGGTCATCATCGGCCGCATGAAGAGCCACATGATGGAGCGCGGCATGATGCCGAACAGATTCGGCCCGATGTGCTGATTTTCCAGCCGCAGGGTCTGCGACGGGTTGGGATCGCTGCCCGGGGCCAGGTAGTTGGCCCGATGCACGTCGCCCCGGCCGGTGTGCTTGCCGGAAGCCAGCGAATCGATCCAGCCCACGGTGTAATCGGACGTGGCGACGTGGTCGTCGAAATAGGCGAACATGTCGCCCAGGTCGGCCCGGGTGGTCGTCTCCACGTCCAGCAGGCCGGAGTAGATGCGCTTCATCTGCATGGTCAGGCTGGTGAAGATGCCCAACATGCCGAAGCCGCCGATGGCGGCGTGGAAGACGTCGCTGTTCTCCTGCCGGCTACAGGTGATGGTCTCGCCGGAAGCGAGCATGAGATCGAATGAGAGGATGTGATCGCCGATTGGCCCGACGCGAAAGGCGTTCTTGCCGTGGACGTTCATGGCCGCCGAGCCGCCCATCGTCGTCAGACTGGTGCCGGTGGCGACCGGCGGCCACCAGCCGTCTTCCAGCACGTATTGCCACAGTTGGGCCAACGTGACGCCCGGTTCCAGACGGATGCGGCCGGTCGCCGCATCCCATTCGAGGATGCGGTTCATGCGCCGCAGATCGACGACGACGTTCTCGCTGTTCATCGCCGCGTCGCCGTAGCTGTTGCCGCCACCGCGCAGGCCGACCGTCCGGCCGCTGCGCTGGGCCAGCGACAGCGTTTCATGGAGCGCCGCGGCCGTGCTGGGGCGATAGACGTAGCTCATCCCCGCCGTGGCCCCGCCCCAGGCCGAGACGCGCTCCAGATGTTCGGCCGGCAATACGGTTGGCGTCGTCTTGGATTTTTCCCGCGCGCCGCGTGCCGTTGAGGGTACTTTCACATCACTCATGCCGTTATCCCATATCAGAAGTTAAGCCGCCGGAAGATGGCCGACGGCATGGCCCGCACCACAAGACCCACAATTTGCCAGCGCGGCGGAACAAAGGCCACCTGCCGGCGGCGGGAAATGGCGTCCAGCGTTTGCGCCGCTGCCGTGTCGGGCGAGATGACCCAGAATGTCTTGGGTGCGTTCTTCAATAGTTCAGTATCGATGAAGCCCGGCTTGATGGTCGTGACCGTCACGCCGTGGCGCGAGAGGCGGTTGCGCAATGCCTCCAGATAGGTGTTCAGTCCGGCCTTGCTGGTGTTATAGACCGGGCTGCCCACGCGACCGCGCTCGCCGGCGATGGAACTGATGCCGACGATGTGGCCGCGGCGGCTGCGCTCAAAGCGCGTTGCCGCCTGATTGAGCCAGGCCACCGCGCCCAGCAGATTTGTCTCCAGCATCGCCCTGTCTTTGGCGAAGTCATATTCGTTGGGCGCTACCGGCGGCTGGACGGCGGCGACGTAGATGATCAAATCCAGCCCGCCCATATCGCGCACGATTTGATCGAACAACAGCGGTACTTGCTCAAATTCGGTCACGTCGTGGACGTAGGGGCAGACCAGACCGCGGCCGACGCTGTCGCGCAGGGCGGCCAGTTCGGCCTCGCGACGGGCCACGGCGGCCACGCGGTAGCCTTGCCCGGCCAGCCGGCGCACCAGCGCGGCGCCCAGGCCGGAGGAAGCGCCGACGACGATGGCGCGTTGTTGCGGTTCCAAAGGACGGTTGACGGACGAAGTCATGATGGTGATTAACCTGTTGGCGAGGGAGTCAGGGAGCCGCTTTCACTTCGGCGATTGGCGGCTTCTGAGGCGTTTGTCGGCCTCAATTAACGATTCTACCAGAATCAGGGCCGCTGTAAAGCGGCGCTCAGGCGGCGATTGACCGATGGGCAACCGACGACCGGCCCTGTTCAGGATTTGTCATTTCCCTCAATCATTTGCATACTATAGGCCACTTAACGGCCGGTTGAGCGCTAGGTCAGCCGGACACCCCACGTCAGATTAGTTTGAGGAGAAAGAGAATGAAGCGATTGGCATGGATGATCTTCCTGATCTTAGTCCTTTCCGGTGGCCTGGTCGCCTGTGGCGGCGGCGGCGGCACGGAAACGACGGTCGAGCCGGCGGTGGAAGAATCAACGACCGACACCACGGCCGCCGAACCCACCGCCGACGAGGCGGCCGAGCCGGCGGAAGAAAGCGCCGCCGAAGCCGAAGCACCGGCCGAAGAAGCGGCGGCGGAAGAGGGCGCGGCCGAGGAAGCGCCGGTCGAAGGCGAGGCGGCCGGTGGCGATCTCATCGCCGGGCGGCCGGCCAGCGGCACCGATCCCGATACCGGGCTGGAGATTAATCCCGCGGCCGTTGTTCCCGGCGTGGATTTTATCGTGCGCGGCGAGATCGTGAACGCCAATCTGACCCCCCAGGATAGTCCGGAGTTCGTCGTGCTGGCGCCGTCCGGCACGCGCTTCCGCATCCGTTCCCAGCCCGTTAATGAGATATTATACGACGACGGCTCCCAACCGGCCCTCCACGAATTCCAGCGCGGCATGTTGCTCCAGGCCACCGTGCGCCAGGAGGAAGATGCCGGGGCGACGATCACCGTCAACTCAACCGACCTCACGCTCCTTCATAACGAGTAGACAGCCCCGCGCTACGGATGATGGGCGCGACCGGCAGGCGCGCCCGTCATGGCCTTGAACTCGCTGGGGGAAGCCGGTTGTTCCCCTTGACAATATAGTTCGGTCACGTATAATTCTACATAGCATATTTCGCTACTGTAGGATTATCACATGCTCCACACGCCACCCCCTGACGAAGAAACCCGACATCAATTCGTGTCCTTCGCCGAATCCCTGTACGCCGAAGGGGATCCGCGCGTTCACCGGCTGATGGATGAGCTACGCAAAGTAGCCCACCAGCTCTACCGGCTGAGCGAGAGCAACCTGGATGAGTCCAGCCTGTCCTACGCTCAATACCGCGTGCTGATGAATCTTCTTTTCAACGAATGGCGGGGCATTATGCAGGGCGTCAACCCGTCGGCCATCAGCGAAGAACAGGGCACGAGCCGCAACACGATCAGCGCTCTCATTCGCGGCCTGGAAGAAGAAGGGTTGATTGAGCGACAACTGGATGAAGATGACCGCCGGCGCTTTTATATTCGCCTGACGGAAGCGGGGCGGCACAAGGTGCGCGAGCACGCCCGCCAACACATGCAATTCGTAGCCACTCTCTTCGCCGTCTTTAATTCCGAAGAACTGGATACGCTCGGCAGCTTATTGGGCCGTCTAAACCAGTGCGCGCAATCGGTTCGCGATGAGAGAACGGTTTCCCACGGAGGTTCACATGCAAGCAGTCGGTAAAACACGCGGCGCGCCCAAAACCGGCCGGCCGTCGATGAATTCGCTGGGCCGTGCCTTGCGCTATCTGGCTAAATATCCCCGCCTAACGATTGGGGCGACGGTGGCCCTTATCATCGCCACGGCCGCCCAGTTGGTCGTGCCGCAATTGTTGCAGCAGATTATCGACACGATCATCACCGCGGCCACCAATCAGGGCATCCTGAACCTGCCGGCCAACGTGCAGGCCATGGCCGCCCAGCAACTGGGGCTTGATCTGACCGCCGCCCAGGTCGAACTGGACGGCGCCCCGCGCGCCATCCTGACCGCCGGGCTGATTATCGTTCTCTTTGCCATCGCCCGCGGACTGTTTTCCTTCGGCCAGAACTTTCTGTCGCAGGCCCTGTCGGAAAACATCGCGTTCGATTTGCGCAACGACATCTTCACCAAGATTCAACGTCTCAGCTTCAGCTACCACGACCGCAACCGCACCGGGCAACTGATGATCCGCGCCACGGATGACGTGGAGCGGCTACGCAGCTTTATCGCCATGGGTCTGCTGATGGCCTTGCAGGCGTTCATCCTGCTCGCCGGGACGCTGATCATCCTGCTGCTGACCAACGTGCGCCTGACCCTAGTCGTGCTGCCGATCCTGCCCATTGCCCTGATCGTGTTCATGGTCTTCGGGGCCGTGGCCCAGCCCCTCTTCGTGGAGGTGCAAAAGCGTCTGGGCCGCGTGAACACCGTTTTGCAGGAAAACCTGGCCGGTCTGAAAGTCGTCAAGGCGTTCACCAGCGAGCCGCGCGAGGAGAAACGCTTCCACGACAGCATCGACTCTCTGCTGGAGCAACGGGTCAAGGTCAACCGCATCTTCTCCTTTCTCTTCCCGTTTATCTTCCTGATCGCCAACCTGGGGCAGGCGGCCATCCTCTACTTCGGCGGCCGGCAGATTATCGAAGGGACCTTGACCCTGGGCGAATGGCAAAAGTTCAGCCTCTATCTGGTCTACATCTTCCTGCCGATGGGGCAACTGGGCTTTATCATCTCGCTGATGGCCCAGGCCGGGGCCAGCGCCGACCGCATCTTCGAAATTCTGGATGCCAAGAACGACGTGGAGAACAAGCCCGGCGCGGTCGATCTGGGCGAGATCGATGGCGTGGTGGAATTCAAGGACGTCACCTTCCGCTACTTTGCCGGCAGCGAGCCGGTGCTGAGCAGCATCAACCTGCGGGCCAATCCGGGCGAAACCGTGGCCCTGTTGGGAGCCACCGGCAGCGGCAAAAGCTCGATCATCAACCTCATCCCGCGCTTCTACGACGTGAGCGAGGGGCAGGTGCTCATCGACGGCCACGACGTGCGCGACGTGACGCTGGAGAGCCTGCGCCAGCGTATCGGCATCGTCCTGCAGGAGACGGTCCTGTTCAGCGGCACCATCCGCGAAAACATCGCCTACGGCCGCCCCGATGCTTCCGACGCCGACATCATGGCCGCGGCGCGGGCCGCCGCCGCCCACGACTTCATCGAAGGCTTCCCGCAAGGCTACGATACGCCAGTGGGCGAGCGCGGGGCCACGCTGAGCGGCGGGCAAAAGCAACGTGTCGCCATCGCCCGCGCCCTGTTGCTGGACCCGCACATCCTCATCCTGGATGACAGCACCAGCAGCGTCGATTTAAACACCGAATACGAAATTCAAAAGGCACTCGACAGCCTGATGAAGGGGCGCACCAGTTTCGTTATCGCCCAGCGCATCAGCACCGTTGTCAACGCCGACCTCATCCTGATTCTGGACAAGGGTGAAATCGTCGCCCGTGGGACGCATGAGGAACTCATGGACAACAGCCCAATCTACGCCGATATTTATCACTCCCAATTGGCGGAGGACGTAGCCCCGGCCTAAGGCGGACACAGGAGCGCCGCAGAGGTTGCGAGATCGCCATCGGTGAAAATTCACCGGCGACACGCAGGCCATCCGGCACGGAGAAAGCCATTATGATGAATGAAAATGCACGAGCACTGGGGATGGAGACGAGCAAGGCGCGCAGCGTCAGCGGCACCTTGCGCCGGTTGTGGCGCTACTTCGGCCACTACGGCTGGGTGCTCCTGTTGGTCGCCTTCCTGGTGATTGGCGGAACCTATATGCAAGTCCTGATTCCCGACCTGACGGGTCAGGCGGTCGACTGCTATCTTGGCCCGATCAGCATCCGGGCCGCGGCCGGCACGGGGGCCGAGTTTATGGCGTCCCTGGCCGGGGAAGCGGGCGAGAGCAGCGCGTTCAGCAATTGCTGGTACACGACCACGGGCGCTGATGCTTCCACCGACGAACTGGTAAGCGGCTTCGGCGGGCTGATCCTGCTCATCGTTGGCCTCTACGTCGGCAGCGCCATCTTCAGCGGCCTGATGTTCTACCTGATGAGTTGGGCCGGCTTCCGCGTCCTGCGCGATCTGCAAGCCGAGGTATTCGCCCACATCCACCGCCTGTCACTGGGCTACTTCACCAAGCACGAAGTGGGCGACGTGATGAGCCGCTTCACCAACGACATGGATACCCTGCAACAGGTGATCGGTTTTGGTCTGGTGTCGGTGTTGCAGGGTGGCTTGATGATTGCCTGGGTGGTCGTTGTCATGTTCCAGAAGAACGCGCCCTTTGCCCTCATCAGTCTGCTGACCCTGCCGTTGATGGTCATCCTCACGCGCTGGTTCTCCAACCAGGCGCGCAAGGCGTTCCGCAAGGCGCGCCAGCAGATCGGCAACGTCAACGCTGATCTACAGGAGAGCATCTCGGCCGTGCGCGAGGTGCAGGCGTTCAGCCGCGAGGGAGAGAACATCCAGCAGTTCCGCGAGAGTAACGCCGCCAACCGCGACGCCAACATCCGCGCCCAGGCCTATACCGGCGCGCTGGGGCCGATGCTGGAAGGGTTGACCTACGTCAGTCTGGCGATCGTGGCCGGTGTCGGCGGTTTGCTCATGCTCAACGGGCAAGGGCTGCTGGGCACGACGATCTCCATCGGCCTCATTACAACCTTCATCGGCTATACCCAGCAGTTTAACCGCCCGGTGCAGCAGATCGCCATCCAGTGGGCGACGATCCAGAGCGCCGTGGCCGGGGCCGAGCGCATCTTCGGCCTGCTCGACGAGACGGTGGAGATCACCGACCGGGCCGGCGCGGTCGAAATGCCGGCCATTCGCGGGCACGTGGTCTACCGGGACGTCCATGCCGAATATAACCCCGGCGAGCCGGTCTTGCGCGGTGTCGATATCGAGGCCCGGCCGGGGCAATCGATCGCCATCGTCGGCCCCACCGGCGCGGGCAAGACGACGATCATCAATCTGCTGCCCCGATTCTGGGATGTCTCGGCGGGCAGCCTGACCATCGACGGCATCGACGTGCGCGACGTGACCCAGGCCAGCCTGCGGCGGCAAATCGGCATCGTCTTGCAGGACTCGTTCCTGTTCAGCGACACGGTATTGAACAACATCCGCTATGGCCGGCCGGAAGCGACGGACGAGGAAGTCGTGGCCGCCGCCCAACTGGCCCATGCCGACGAGTTCATCAACCGGCTCCAGGACGGCTACCAGACCATTCTGGGCGAGCGCGGCGCGGGGCTGAGCCAGGGCCAACGGCAACTGCTGTCGATTGCCCGGGTGGCGCTCATCGACCCGCGCATCCTGATCCTCGACGAGGCCACCAGCAGCGTGGACACGCGCACCGAGAAACAGATTCAACAGGCGTTGGAAAAGCTGCTCCACGGCCGGACGAGTTTCGTCATCGCCCATCGCCTCAGCACCATTCGCCACGCCGATCAGGTGCTGGTCGTGGACGGCGGCCGGATCATCGAACGCGGCACGCACCAAAGCTTGTTGGCCGAGCGTGGGTTTTACTACGATTTGTATATGAGTCAGTTCCGCCGCAAGGACGCGGCCGCCCTGGCCGCCGAAGCGGCCGATGACGCGGAAGAAGCGGAAGAACTGGCCTACTTCGTGCCGGGCGATTAGCGCCATGGAGCGGCGGGCGAGATTGAGTTCCCGCCCGCCGCTCACCTATGAATTAACCGATGTACTGCTCAAAGAAGGCCACGGCGATTCGGGGATTCTCGATGAGATATTGATAGCCCTGATAGCGGTGGTTGCCGTCCACGTACAGCGGCCCCTGCCCTTCCGGCGTGGCCGAGCGCAGGCGGTTGACGTCTTCCATCGAACCCCAGGGATCAGCCTTGCACTGGACGAAGAGCACCGGCGTGCCCCCGCCGCCGGCCGCGGCGAATGACGGTTGCAGCGCGTCCAGCCGCACACCACTGAAAGCGGCATAAGTGGATTCAATGAGCGGCAAGACCAGCCCCCCGGCCGCGCCTAACAGATCGCGGGCATAGCCCTGGGCATAGGTCGCCATGGTCATCGGCTGGACGGCGATGGCCGCGCCGATGTCGTCGGTCAGTGGCAGGCTATAGAGGACGGCATTGGCCCCCATCGAGAACCCGATTACGCCCACGCGCGCCTTGTCCACTTCCGGCCGGGTGTGCAGGTAGGCCACCGCGCCTTGCAGGTCGTTGGCTTCGGCCTGGCCGAAGGTGACCGGCGGATGGGCCGCGCTTTCGCCGTGGTTGCGCAGATCGAACATCAGGATGTGGTACCCCTCGAAGTGGAGGGCATGGGCCAGGCGCAACAACTCGACCGGCGTCGCCCCGGAGAGGTTCGCCAGCAGGTCGGCCGCGGCATCCCCCAGCCGGTTCCATGTCCAATCGTGGGCCAGGATGAGGGTCGCCCCGGCCCGGCCGCCGTCCCTGGGCGCGGGGATGAACCAGCCCGACAGCCGGACGCCATCCTGGGCCGGAAACTGCACGTTCTCGAAGGTCATGCCCATCTCGGCCGGGGAAGTCCACAGCGGTTGGCGAGCCGGGGCCACCATGCGCCGGGCAAAGAAGGCCACAATGACGGCCGTGACGCCGGCCACAAAGCCGAACAGCCAACTCAACATACGGAGCATTCGTCGGAAACTCATCGCTGCTACCTCCCTTATTCCATCGAATAAGCGATCTAGGACGCGGGATCGATGCCCGCGAAGAGGTCATACTCGCGGTGGCCGTCGGCCGCCGGCGGATAGGCGCGAATAAACGTCTCGGTCGATAGATAGCGCCGTTGCACCGATTCGGGCAACATGCGCATCCTTGTCGGGCCGCCGCCCTGGCTGGGATGCTCGGCCGCCGCGGCGCGCTTCACGTCCCAATATTTGCGGTAATTGATATGGGCGTGCAGGCGATGCGGCTCGATGCCGATGCGCGTCCAGTCGATATCCTTGTTGCGCCCGGCGCGCTTGGGGTCCTGGCCGCGCAGGCGCATGAGGACGGTGAAAAATTTGACCATGCGGTTGGAGAAGGCGGTGTAATAGAGCCGCTGCGGTTGGTAGGGCGCGGGGCCAATCGCCGGGTAGCGGGTCGGGTCGCCGGCGGCCTCGAACGCCGCCAGGGTGATCTTCCAACAGTAGATGTGATCGGGGTGATAGTAGCCGCCGGTCTCATCGTGGGTGACGACAACCTGCGGCCGAATTTGGCGGATGAGGGCCACAACCCGCCCGGTGGCCTCGTCCGTGTCGCTGTTGATGAAGGCATCGGGATGTTGGTTGGCCGGGTCGCCGATGTAGCCGGAGTCGCGATAGCCGAGCATGTGGAGCGTGCCGCCCAGGACGCCCACCGCCGCCTCGACTTCCTTGCGCCGGACGAGCGCCAACTCCTTGAGCGTGTGTTCGTAGCCGCCGGCCACCGATCCGGCCACGCCGTCGGTGGCGATGGCGATGTGGACGTCGGCGCCCTCGTCGGCATAGCGGGCCAGCGTGCCGCCCATGCCGAACGACTCATCGTCCGGGTGGGCCAGGACGACCAGCAGCCGGTAACGCGACGCGCCGCCGGAATCCAAAGGCCCTTGCGCAGCTAATGGTTCAGCCATTGTTATCCTCGGCCCCCGCCGCGTGATTCGGAGATGAATGCGTCGCCACGGCCATGCCCACGGCATGGGTGGCCGTATGCGCCAGACTGATGGCCCACTCGTTCAGGCCGCGCGCCCCGGCCAGTTCGGCCGCCGCGCCATGCAAAGTCAGCACCGGCCGGCCGCGCTCGTCGTTGACGATCTCGATCTCTTTCCAGCCGATATCGCCGATACCCGTACCCAGCGCCTTGCCCACGGCTTCCTTGACCGCGAATCGGCCGGCCAGGCTGGCCGGGCGACGGGCGCACTGCTCCTGCTCGCGCGGCGTGAAAAAACGGTCGCAGAAGCGGTCGCCGAAGCGGGCCAGGCCGCGCGTCAGGCGCTCCACCTCGATGATGTCTACCCCGACGGCCAGCATCAATCCGCCTCGACCGGCCCACTGACGGCAATAACCAGATCGTCGGCGCTCAGATATTTGCGGGCCGCGGCTTGAATGCGCTCGACGGTGATGCCGTTGATCAGTTCGGCATAACGGTAGAGAAAATCCAATCCCAGACCGTATAACTCCATATCGGTAATAATATCCACAATGCCGCCGTTCGTCTCCAGGCTCATGGGCATGGAGCCGGTGCGATAGGCCTGGCTGTCGGCCAACTCCTCGGCCGACACCGGTTCGTCCATCATGCGCCGTATCTCGTGGCGGATGGATTCGATGGCCTGCTCCACTTTATCAGGGGCAACGCCGGCCGATGCCGTCCACGGCCCCGGCCCCAGACCACCTTCCAAGCGGCTGGATGCGTAATAGGCCAGCCCTTGCTCTTCGCGCACGTTCTGACCGATGCGGCCCATCATGCCGAATACGCCCAGGATGGTGTTCATCAGACTGGCGTCCAGGTAGTCGGCTGCCGAACGGCGCGGGCCGGGCAGCCCCAGCACGATGTCGGCCTGATGCTTTTCGGGCATGGGCAGGTTGCGCCGCCGCACGCCGGCCGGGCGGGCCACGTCGGGGGCCAGCCCCACCGGCTGCTGGTCGTCGTTGCGCCAGCCGCCGAATTTGGCTTCGATCTTGCCCAGGATCGTCGCGGCGGGTAATGCGCCGGCCACGCCGATGATCATCCCCTGTGGCCCATAGTGGCGGGCGTAGAAATCGACGATGTCTTGCCGGGTGATGGCGGGGATGGTATCGAGATAGCCGCTGACGGAGCGGCCAAAGGGATGGTCGGCGTAGGTCATCTCGTGGAAGGCCAGCCAGGCCATTTGTCGCGTATTGTTGGCGCGCATTTGCAGGCCGGTGATGATTTGCCCCCGGAGCCGTTCGATTTGCTCGTCGGGGAACGTCGGGCGGCAGAGGGATTCGTCGATGATGTCAAGCACCAGATCGAAATCCTCCACCAGACTGCGGCCGGAGAAGCCGGACGTATGGCGCGAGCCGCCGAACGACACCCCGGCCCCCACCGATTCGAGGGCCTCGTAAATCTCATCGAATGTGCGCTTCCGCGTGCCGCGCATGAGCAGATCGGCCGTGAAATCGGCCAGACCGGCCTTAGGGCGCGTTTCGATCACCGACCCCGCCCGCACCACGCCCTCGATGGAGATGGTGTCGCTGCTCATGTTCTCGTAGATGAGCAACGTGATGCCGTTGGCTAACTCGTGGCGGTGAATGGATTCGGGGCCGGGATAACTATTGCTGGTCATAAATTGCCTCAAGACGCTTAACGATCAACAGCGTCATATCGTCGTACTGTACCATGCTGCCGGAGAAACGTCGCACCTCATCGGCGATGGTCGTGCGGACGTCATCGGCGCTGGGCAAGGGCTGCTCGGCGGCCAGCAAGCGGATGGCGCTCTCCAGCCGCTCGTCGCCGAACTCCTCGAAGTCCACGTCAATGGCCTCGGTGATGCCGTCGGTAAAGAGGATCAGCGCGTCGCCCGGCAACAGCGATACCGTGCGCACCGCCACATTGATATCCTCTAACACCCCCAGCAGCGGGCTGGTGAGAGTCAGACGCGAGAAAGTGCCCTCGGCCTGACGCCATAGCAACGGCGGGTTATGCCCGGCATTGGCATACACCAGTTGGCCGGTGTCGAGAGTAAGCTCGGCATAGAAGGCCGACAGGAACATATCGGACTGGCTATCTTCCTGGATATAGCGGTTGGCCCACGACAACACTTCGGCCGGGGCGCGACCGCGCAGGGCCAGGTTGCGGATCGTCGTCCGGCTGAGGGCCATGAACAGCGCCGCCGGGATGCCCTTGTCGCTGACGTCGGCAATCACGATGCCCCAGCGCCCCGGCTCGCCCGGCAGCGTGAAGATATCGTAGAAGTCGCCGCCGATGTGATGGGCCGCCTCGAAGTGGGCGGCAAATTCCCAGCCGGGCAGGCGCGGTAGCTCGGCCGGCAACATGCTCATCTGTATCTTGCGGGCCACGGCCAGCTCTTCATCGAACCGCTCGCGCTGGAGTTCTTCGCGATGGAACCGCGCCGTCTCAATCGCCAGCGCCGCCTGATTCGCCATGAGGCGCAGGAATCGCACTTCGAGTTCCGTCAGACGGCGCGGCCGGCGCGAATCGATGATCAGCGCGCCGATCGATTGGCCGTCGGCCACCAGCGGCACCATGGCCGCGGCGCGGAAGCCTTCGCGTTCCAGCCACTCCGATGTCCACAGCGGTGGATCCTGGGCTTGCAAGTCCTCGATCAGCAGCGCCTGCTGGGTGCGCATGACCTGGCCGGAGCCGGTCGAGTCATCGGCGGGAACCAGATATTCGCCGCCGACCGGATCGCCCAGCCAGCCGGCGGCGGCGCGAAAGTGAAGATAATCAGGATCAGGCCCGGTCAGCAAGACGGCGCAGGCATCGGCCGCCAATTGTCGCCGCACTTCCTCAACGATGAAGGCCATCAGATCATCGAGGTCGCGACGGCTGAGCAATTGTTGCGACAGGTCGAGCAGCGCCGCCTGCTCGTGGATGCGTTGTTCCTGGAGCGCGTCGAACAGGCGCGCCCGCTCCAGAGCGATGCCCATCTGGTTGCCGACATTGGTCAGCAGACTCAGGCTGCGCGGGGTGAAAGAGGCCCAATCGGGCGCGGCCACGTTGAGGATGCCCAGTGCCCGGCCACCGGCACGCAACGGCGTCGTGGCGTGGACGGCCAGCCCATGTCTATCGCCCGTCACGCCGCTCAACCGGCTACAGCGCACCTCGTTATAGGCATCGACCAATCCGCCGGCCTGGCATAGCCGCTGACAATCGCAGCCCTTATCCCAGGCGTCGGGATTGGTCACACTCATCGCCGGCGGCAGATTGTGGTGCGCGGCCAGCCGGAAGCCCCGCCCGCCCCAGCGGTCGGTGGCCGCCGGATCGACGACAAAGATCCAGCCCGTCTCGACACCCATCAAATCGATCAGCCGCGCCAATGCCGTATTGAGCGCCGATTGCACGTCGGCAAACTGGTTCAGCGTGCGCGAGATGTCGTTGAGTGTCTGGAGATCGGCGATCAGCTCAGACTGGTCAGTCACGGGGTTCATTCTTCTTCGTCGGAACCGTTCACGCCGCCCGCCACGGCATGGCTGCCATCCGGCTCATACCAGCCGACGATGCGATTCCGGCGCTGCAAATAGAGGCCGCGCACGCGCTCGATGTCGTCCAGGGTGACGGTATCCAGCCGTTGCAGCACGGTATCGAACCAGTGGTAATCGCCGGTCGTGGCCTCGGCCGCGCCGATCAGTTGCGCCTGGCCGGAGATGCTTTCGCCGGCCATGATAAATTGCGCCCGGGCGCGCTTCAGCGCCTTGGCTAACTCAGCCTCGGTGATCGGCTCGGCGGCCAGGCGGGCCAATTCGGCCTCCAGCGCCGCCTCCACCTCGGCCAGGGTGCGCCCGGCGCGTACCACGGCGCTGATGGAATAGAGAAACGGATCGATGGTCGGCGTCAGGCCGCCATAGGCCCCGGCGGCCAACTCGGTGCTGACCAGCGCCTTATAGAGGCGGGAGCTACGATTGGAGCCGCCGCCGGCGAACATGCCCAGGCTGCTACCGCCGGCAAAGGCCGCGTTGAGCAGCGACAGGGCCGGATAGTCGGGGTGGGCCGCGCCGGGCACGTGGTAGGCAACGGTCAGATAGGCCGTGTCGCCCGGCCCGTTGACGATGACCCGCCGCTCGCCCGATTGCGGCGGTTCTTCGCGCTGCACCTGGAGAGTGGCCTCGCCGGCCGGGGTGGCCCCGAATAGCTCTTCGATGCGGGTCAGCATGTCGGCCGTCACGAAATCACCGACGACGACGGCGATGGCGTTGGCGGGCGCGTAGTGGCGGCGGTAATGGTTATAGAGCGTATCGCGCGACATAGTCTTGAGATCGACCGTATCGCCGATGACCTCGTGATGGTAGGGATGGACGCGAAACGCGGCGGCGGTCAGTTCTTCGTCCAGCAGAAAACGGGGCTGGTTTTCATACATGGCCCGTTCCGACAAAATGACGGTGCGTTCCGATTCCACTTCGTCGGCGGCCATGATCGTGTTGCTCATCCGATCCGCTTCCATGCGCAGGGCCAGATCGATGCGGTTGGAAGGCATCGTCTCGTAGTAGGCTGTGTAGTCCAGCCAGGTGAACGCGTTCCAATAGCCACCCTCGCGCGAGATCATGCGCTCCATCATGTCGCCGGGAAATTGGGGCGTGCCTTTGAACATCATGTGCTCGACCCAGTGGGACACGCCGGTGTGGCCGGGCNNAACGTCGCCACCGGCGCGTGGTGCATCTCTTTGAGAAGGACTGTCAGTCCATTCGCCAACTGTATTCTGGTAATCGCTGAACCCATTCACGTACTCCGCTTATTTGAATGACCGGCTGCTGATTATAGCTCTTCGGCGCGTGGGGGAAAGCCAATCACACGACCATCCGCTATAATCGCGGGCATGAAGGTGGCGGTCCTCTCCGATATCCACGGCAATCTGCCCGCTCTGCGGGCGGTGATCGCCCACGTCGACGCCTGGTCGCCGGATTTGGTCGTCGTCGGCGGCGACATCGTGAACCGTGGGCCATTGTCGGGGGCCTGCCTGGAATTGCTGTTGCGGCGGCGCGAAACGCGGGGCTGGCACCTGTTGCGCGGCAATCACGAGGATTTCGTGCTGGATTGCAGCGACCCCGACAAACCCCACACCGGGCCGGGCTACGAGATGACGCGCTTCGCCCATTTCGCCCTGTCCCAGGTGCAGGCCCACGCCGATGAGCTGCGGCTGTTGCCGGACATCTTCGAGCGCGCCGGGCCGAACGGCGATTTGCTGCGTATCGTCCACGCTTCCATGCGCAACAATCGCGACGGCATCTATCCCATGACGCCGGATGATGAGATTCGCCGCCAGATCGCCCCCGCGCCGGCCGTCTTCGTCACCTGCCACACCCACCGGCCGCTCCTGCGCCGGGTCGACGGGACGCTGGTGGTCAATATCGGCTCGGTCGGCTCGTCGTTCGATGAGGATCGCCGCGCCGGCTACGGCCAATTTAGCTGGCGCGACGGCCGCTGGCGGGCCAAAATCGTGCGGATCGATTATGATTACGGTCAGATAGAAACCGATTACGTGCAATCCGGCTTCCTGGACGAGGGCGGGCCGTTGGCCCAACTGATGCTGGTCGAATTGCGTCAGGCGCGGGGCCTCATCCATCGCTGGGCCAGCCAGTACGAGACGCCTGTCCTGGCCGGGAGCATCGGTCTGGCGGAAAGTGTGCGTCTGGTATTGGGCGAGGCCGACATTCGTCCATTCACAGGAGCGCCGGGCTGGTCTTTTGGATAAAATAGGATAGTTATTTATCGGTAACCGTGTCGGCCGGCACTGTGCAGTGCCTCATTCAGCAAGCAAGCAATCGAGCGAACAGAGGAGAAGCAACATGGCCCCCACTCAGCGCGACAGCATCATCGATCGATTCCAGCAACACCGCCGCATTCGTCCGGGCGCGCCGGCCTATTTTGAGAAAATCGGCTCGGCCTGGGTTCCCACCACCTGGGAAGCGTATACCGCTCAGGTGCAAGCGGCGGCCAAGGCGATGATCGCGCTCGGCGTCGCGCCCGGTCAGGTGGTGTGTATGCTGGGCTTCAATCGGCCGGAATGGGCCATCGGGCAACTGGCGGCGATGATGATCGGCGGCGTCGGCGCGGGCATCTACACGACCAATAGCTCGTCGGAGGTCAAGTACATCCTCGGCCACTCCGAAGCGCCGCTGGTCATCCTGGAGAACGAGGGCCAATGGCAAAAGGTACACGAGGTGCGGGGCGAGCTGCCGCATCTGCGCCACGCGGTGATGATGCGCGGGACGACGATTGACGATCCGATGGCGCTGACCTGGGAGGCATTCCTGGCGCGTGGCGCGGCGATCAGCGACGCGGATCTGGCGGCGCGCATGGCAGCCATCGAGATGGAGCACCTGGCGAGTCTGATCTACACTTCGGGCACGACCGGCCCGCCCAAGGCGGTCATGCTCTCCCATCACAATCTGGCCTCGACGGCGCATCACGGTCAGGCGCTCTTCAAGTTGACGCCCAACGACGTGCTGCTGTCCTACCTGCCGCTGTCCCACATCGCCGAGCAGATGTTCACCATCCACACCGCGGCTACCGTCGGCTATGCCACCTATTTCGCCGAATCGCTGACGCAGTTGCCCGACAATCTGCGCGAGGTGCAGCCGACGGTCTTCTTCGGCGTGCCGGGCGTGTGGGAGCGCTTTCGCAATCGGGTGGGCGAGCGGCTGGGCGAGGCCCACGGCGCGCGCCGGCGCATCGCCGACTGGGCGCAGACCGTCGGCCGCCGCGTGGTGGAGACGCGCAATCACGGGCAGGAACCGGGCGGCGCGCTGGCCGCCCAATACCGGCTGGCCGACCGTCTCGTCTTCTCGAAGATCAAGCCGTTGCTGGGTTTCAGCCGCACCCGGGTGGCCGTTTCCGGCGCGGCGGCCATCAACAAGGACATCCTGGAGTTTTTCAGCGGGCTGGACGTGACCGTCTACGAAGTCTACGGCCAATCCGAGGGCTGCGGGCCGACGACGTTCAACCGGCCGGGGGCCACGCGCTTCGGCGCGACCGGGCAAGCGTGGCCGGGCAGCGAAGTGAAGCTGGCCGCCGACGGCGAGATCGTCATGCGCGGCCCCAACGTCTTCATGGGCTACTACAAAGACCCTGCGGCCACGGCCGAGACGCTGATCGACGGCTGGCTCCATTCGGGCGATCTGGGGCGCTTCGATGAGGAGGGCTTCCTGACCATCGTCGGCCGCAAGAAGGACATCATCATCACCTCCGGCGGCAAGAACATTGCCCCGCGCAATATTGAGGCGGCGCTGAAGAACGTGTCGTTGGTGGGCGACGCCGTGCTCGTGGGCGAGGGGCGCAAGTATCTGTGCGCCTTGCTGACGCTGGACCCGGACGCCGCGCTGCGCTTCGCCGAAGCCCACGGCATCGCCGGCGAAGATCTCCATGCGCACCCGCTGGTCATCGAGGCGATCCAGGCCGAGATCGATGAGAATGTGAACACCCAATTCGCGCGGGTCGAGCAGGTGCGCAAGTTCACGCTCCTGCCCAAGCCGTTCAGTGTGGAGGGCGGCGAGATGACGCCCACGCTCAAGCTCAAGCGCAAGGTGATCTGCGATTTGCACCTGGACGAAATTGAGGAGATGTACGAGGCGGAATAATTTAACCACGGATTAGACGGATTCAGACGGATGAACACGGATAAGAAACAGCAAATCCGTTTTTATCCGTCAGAATCCGTTTAATCCGTGGTTAATTCTTTCTCTTCCCGGATTTTGGCGAAGATGTAGGTATCGCGCAGTTGGCCGAAGTGGTCGCGGGCGTCCTTGTGGAACGTCCCTTCCAGGGTGTAGCCGGCGCGACGGGCCACGGCCGAACTGCGCGTATTCTTGACGTCGCAGCGAATCTCCACCCGGTTGGCCCCCAGCGTGTCGAAGGCGAAGGCGGTCAGGCCATTGACCGCCTCGGTAATGTAGCCCTGCCCGGCGAAGCGCGAGCGCACCCAGTAGCCGATCTCAAACTTGGGCACGTTCCAATCCATGCGATGTAAGCCGCTGCCGCCGACGACGGTATCCGTGCCGCGCAGCAGGAGCATCATCCACAAATCCTCGCGGGCCAGGAACTTGAGTTGTCCCTCGCGCACGCGCACGCGATACTCCTCCTCGGTGAGCACGTTCATCGCCCAGGGCATCCACGGCTTCAGGTCCTCTTGCGACTCCAGCACGGCCTCGCGCAGAGGGATGGCGTCATCGGGCAGCGGGCCGCGAATCGTCAGACGTTCGGTGTCGAAGCTATAGGGGAAATCGAACAGGATCGGTTTGTCCATCATTCACTCGCGTTCAACTCCGGCGCCGGCGGGTAGCCGACGACCGACGGCAAATAGAGCCGGTAGGGCAATTCGGGCATGGTGCGGCTGTCCTGCTCGATGAGCAGGACCGGCGCGCCGCCAATCGGGAACAGCGGGTTCACCGACTGGCCGGGGAACGGGTTGCGGTTGGTGGCCGCGGGCAGTTCGATGGTGTAATGGCCGTCAACGGCGGCGATGGGCTGGGTATGGCCGTCGGGGTAGACCAGGGTGGCCCGGCCGTCGGGGCTGGTGGCATCGATGATGGCCGTCTCCTCCCGGTCGCACAGCGACCACAGGCCGACGATACGCTCGGCGGTGGCCTCGCGATAGAAGGCGATCCACTCCTGCGGCGGGGTCATGTAGATGCTGCCGTCCGGTCGCTGCATGGGGCAGACGCCGGCCTCGCCCGGCCGCCGCCGCCAGTACGGTTCCACATCGACGACGTGGGTCGTCAGCACCTGGAAGGCGGCCAGCGTCGGCCGCGCGCTGCCCGGCTGCGGGTGTTGGGTGAAGCAGCTCATATCCGTCGGATTGCGGAACAGGCCGTTGGCGTCGCCGGCGCAGGGCTTGCCCTGATATTCGCCGTTCTCGTCGCACAATTCGCCGTTGTGGGGCGGGAAGTCGGTGCCGGGCGGCTGGTTGCCGCAGCCGTCGTAGAGTTGGAAATGGAAGATATTGTCGGCCCCGGCGTACAGCGCATAGAGAGCCGATTGGATCGTGTAGGCGGCTTGCTCAGCGGTGGTGGCCCGCAAGGCGCTCACGGGATCCCATACCGGGCCGGGGTAGTCATCCCAGGCCGGGACGCCCGACTCGTTGAGCCAGATGGGCTTATCAAGGTCGAAATCGCGCATCGTGCCCAGGGCGCGATAGACGTGGTACCACGATTTCCAGGCGTGGAAGTAGCTATGGGTCGCCAGAATGTCGTGGAAGAAGCCGTGTTCGGCGGCCTGTGGGTCGGCGGCCAGGATCGTCAGCACGTCGCGATAGTAGTTGATCTTGGCGAAGTTATTGGCTAAGCCGGCAAAGAGCACCACGCCGTTGGGATCGGCTTGTTTGGCGGTCAGATAGCCGACCTTGAGCAGCCGGGCGTAATCCTCGATGGGCGCGTTCCAGAAGATGTCGAGGTCCGGCTCGTTCCACATCTCCCAGTGGGTGACGCCGACGCCGGCCGGCCAGCCATTGACCTGGGCCAGTTCGCCGCCGGGCTTATAGCGGTTGACCGCCAGCCAGACGAAAACGGCCCATTTGTTATCCGGGTTGGGCGTCTGGCCCGCGCCGGGGGTGTCGCTGCCGTCGGCGAAGATCGGCTCGAAGAGACCCTGGGGAGTGGCGCGTTCGGCCGCGTCGAGGCTCAGCGCGCCGGGGCGCGGGCGGGGCGGGCGGCTCAGGCGCGCGCCGTCGGTGGTGTAGAAGGCAGGCGTGCCCAACAGAATCGCATTGAGTTGCAGGCCGTGGGCCAGGTCATCCACAACGGTCGCATCTTGTGCGGCCCAGTTGAACGCGCCGGGGCTTTGCTCCACGTTGAACCAGTAGATGGGCCAGCGGTTCCAGCCCGCGCCCGTCGCCAGACCGTTCTGGTACTGTTGGGCGATGGAAGCGGGCGTGCGTCCGCTGCCGGCAGCGCGGTCTTCGGCCGAACTGATGAAGACGACGCCATAGGCCGGCGCGTCCCCGGTCGTGAGGCGCGATTGTTCCTGCGCCCGGCTATAGGACGAGGCGACAGTGGTCAGCAGGAAGGCGATTACCAGAATGGCGATCAAGGGCCAGATGCGTATGGCTTTGGTCGAATGGCGAGCCAGGGCTGTGAAGGTTCTCATATTGTAAACCGCCGGAACGGGAGAAACCGCGCCGGAAGGTGTGGCGGAAAACAGAAGGCCACGAGTTTCCCCGTGGCCTTCTTATCGGAACTTGCTTTACGATATTAGTTTGTAGGCGCCAGGGCCGACATATTCGCTCCGAGATTGAGGAACTGAGCCGATGCCCAGCCGGTCTGACCGTTGAACATGACCTGTACCCAGGTGCTGGCCGGGTTGCGGAAACCGGTCAGCGGGACGATCTGGCAGCGGGCCAGCGTGCCCATGCTGGCAAACTGTGTGCCGGGGCCTTGACGCACGTTGAGCGGCGTGGCGGCGATGGATTGCGCTTGCATCCCGGAGGGCGTGGTGACGCACGCGGGTGAACTGCCGCCACCGCCACCGCCGGTCGGCGGTTGCGGGGTGATCGAGGTCAGCCCGCCGGTGACGGAGATCAACTCCGCGGTCAGTTGCGCCGCGCCGGCGGCATTGAAGAACTCAACCCGCACGTTGAGCACGCCGCCGTTGGTGAAGTAATCCACCGCGCGGCGGGTCGGGGCCTGCTCGCGCCAGTTATCGAGCACCAACTGATCATTGATAAAGATGCGCGAGCCGTCATCGCTGGTCAGGATGAGACGGTATTGACCGGCCTCGGCCGAGACCTGCCGCGTCCAGCGCGCCGACCAGAAGGTGGAATTAACGCCAGGGCCGGGCGAGGAAAAGCCCCAATTCGTGCTGATGCGGGCCTCGTCACGAACGAGCACCGGCGCGCCGGAGAGGGTGGTGTTGTTGAAATAGTGGGCCTGCCAGTTGGGGAAGAATTGGCCGCCGCCGCCGCCGGCCAGTAGCTGCCAATTGAAGCGGGCCACGGCCATGCCGCCGGCCTCGAAATAGTCGATACGAATGGCGTGGTTGCCGTTCATAAAGCGGTCGAAGGTGACCGTGCGCTCCTGGCTATCCTGCCAGGCATCGATGACCAGTTGATTATCGACCCAGATGCGCATACCGTCGTCCATCGTGGCAAAGAAACGGTAGTTGCCGGGCGCGAAGTTGACCGTCCGCGTCCAGCGCGCGGAAAAGTTATCGGAATTGATCCGCGGATCGGGCGAGCCGCCTTCCCAGTTAAAATCGATATTGTTTTCCCAGCGGGTCATCACGACCGGGCCACCGAGATCGCGGTTGTTCCAGAACTGGCCGAGCCACTGGGCATCCTGGGCATGGGCCGGGCGGCCGGCCAATACCAGGATGACAAAAGCCAGCACCAGGGCGGCGCCACGCCAGGCGCGGCGGGTGAAGATAGTCTCCATGCGTTGTGCTCCTCTGATTCGCCGGCCGAGGTGTATGTATCATAAGGTAACGCCGGGCGAATGCTTTAACCTGAATCATAATATGGGAAATAGGGGGCGTCAAGCGTCACATGGCGGCCGTTCTGGCGCGGTCAGTCAACGAAATAATGGCGTTAGGATTCATCACTTGTGATAAGATATACATTCCATGCAACACACTGCCAATCTCTGCGAAGCCGTCGGCCGTTGCGCCCTGTTCCTTGACCTGAGCGAGGACGATTGCGAACGCATCACCGCCGCCGGCCGGCTGTACGAGCTACCGCCCGGCAGCTTTTTCTTCCACCAGGGGGAAGAATCGACCTTGCTCTACGTGATGGTCAGCGGGCGGGTCAAGCTATCGCAGGTGACGAGCGATGGGCATCAGGTGATCGTCGATTACTTTGGGCCGGGCGAAGGGCTGGGGATCGTGATGGCCCTCAACGAACTGCCCTATCCGTTATCGGCCGAAGCCATCGAGCCGTGTCTGGCCGTCGGCTGGCGGCGCGAGACGATGCTCGACCTGATGCAACACAACGCGCAATTGGCCCTCAACGGGCTGAATATGGTCGGCCGGCGTTTTGCCCAGATGCAATCCCGCTTCCAGGAGTTGGCGACGCAGCGCGTGGAGCAGCGCGTGGCGCGGGCGCTGATGCGTCTGGTGCGGCAATTCGGCCGCCGCACGGAGGATGGGGTTTTAATCGACATGCCCCTGAGCCGTGAAGACCTGGCCCAGATGACCGGCACAAACCTCTACAACGTCAGCCGCATCCTCAGCAAATGGGAAAGCGACGGCCTCATCGCCACCGGCCGCAAGAAAATTACCCTCCTGAAAGCCCACGAACTGGTCGTCCTGGCCGAAGACATCCCCCACCCCGGCCAAACGCCCACGAAATCTTAGCGACCAAGTTCACCCTATCCCCCCTGCTCCCCTGCTCCCC
>CXWJ01003967.1_pt1 | contig 25354 bp, 24 predicted proteins | sample 590841 | NCBI WGS metagenome assembly CXWJ01 (sample SAMEA3498367, study PRJEB10139) | wastewater metagenome | biome: wastewater treatment plant; material: activated sludge | place: Austria | collected 2015-01-21 | reverse complement strand
ACCGACTTCCGCAGCGCCTTATGACAGTACACCGTTCCACTCGCAGGTACGGTCCAAGATCGCGTCGATCCGGCGAACCGCCTCCAATGCCAGCGGCGATGGCGGTCCCTTCCTGGCGCGGGCGAGGTCGGCGAGCTCGAAGAAGCCCCGCCTGGCATGGGCCCAGCACAAAGCTTCGGTGACGGCACCACCGGGCCGCGTCGGCACGTAGAGGCTGCCGAAGCCGGCATAGGCGTCGGCCTGGAGGATCCCCGCGTAGCCGGCGAGATGCCGCTCGGGGTGCTCGCCCCGGCGGTCGGGCGAGTAGTGGAAGAGGCTGGCGGCCCTTCTCAGACCAAAGGGCCGATCGTCTCGGACATAGACCCAGAGCCGGCCGGTAGTCGTCTTGCCCTTGGCGAGGACAGGCACGGGCGTGTCGTCGCCGTGCAGCCGCTCGGCGGCAAGGACATGGACGCGGATCAGCTCGTGCAGCGGGGTGAGCACGGCAGCAGCGGCGCCGACGTGATCGGCCATGGTGGAAAGGTCGAGATCGATGCCTTCGGGCGTAGCGTTCGCTCTGCCGGTTGAGCGGCTGGTGGGCGCCGTACTTCTCGAACAGGATCATCGCCAGCAGGCCGGCCCCGATCCGCCCGCGCGGGATGACGTGGAACGGCGCCGGCGGCTCGGAGATGGTCTCGCAGTCGCGGCAGGTGGCCTTCTCGCGCACGGTCTGCCGCACGAACCAGCGGCGCGGCACGACGTCGAGCGTCTCGGTGACCACCTCGCCGATCTTCGCGAGCCGCTGGCCATCGCAGCAGCGGCAGCTCGTCGGCGCCGAGACGACGACTCGCTCCCGCGGCCCATGTCCGGCAGCTTCGGCCGCCGCCGCGTCCTCGGCCGCGGTCTCCCCGAGCTCGGCCAGCTGCAGCTCGAGCTGGTCGATCAGCCTCTTGCCCCGCTCGCTGGTTCGCCCGAATTGCTCGCGCTGGGCTTTGGCCAGCAACAGCTTCAGCCGCTCGATCTCGAGCGTCGCGGCGGAGACCAATGCCTCGGCCTGGCGCCGAGCACTGCGCTCGGCCAGGATCATCGCATGCGCCGTGGCAAGATCGGTCGGAAGGGACACGGGCTCGTTCCTCACGCGCTTGATGCAAGCACAACTTCCGCAATTCTTGAAGTCGAAAGACAAATGAACAAGAAATATTCAGCCGGCCAGCTCAGATCGCCAGGTTCGTTGCGGCATCCGCCAATCAATTCCTTCGAGGAGATAGCCGAGCTGACCCGCCGAGATCGTCACCACACCATCCGCCGGCGACGGCCAGATGAAGCGGCCGTGCTCCAGCCTCTTGGCAAGCAGACAGACACCCTGACCATCACTCCAGAGAATCTTGATCAGATTGCCACGTTTGCCGCGGAAGACGAAAACCTGACCGCCATAGGGGTCGCGCTTCAAGACCTCCTGAACCTGCAGCGCCAAACCGTTCATCCCGCGCCGCATGTCGGCGGGGCCGATGGCGAGCCACACCCGGGTGCCAGACGGGAAAGGGATCACCGGCGTGGGCGCGCCTTCATCACCGCCGGCATCGCCGTGGTGACCGCCGCCGGGTCCGCGGCACCCTCGATCCTCACCCGCGCCCCGCCAGAAAGCACGATCTCGATCCGGCCCGGCGCGGAAATCGGCAGCATCGCGGGCTCCGCCGACACCGGCCCCGTGGCCGGCTCGGGTATCACCGCAACCGGGACCAGCGCCGGCGCAGCGGGCGTCGGTCCGGCAAGCTCATGCCGCCATTTGAACGGCTGATTGGCGTTGACATCGTGCCGCCGCGCCACGACTGAGACCGAGGCGCCAGGCTCGAGCGTCTCGGCCACAAGCTGACGCTTCAAGGCGTCCGGTCATCGGCGACGCTTCGCACCCGCTTGCTTAGTGTCCTGTGTGGATGGCTCCCGCCCCACCTACTTCGCGGTACGCGGGCACCTATCGTCCCCCGGCCATCATGACGCCAGGGTATCCAGCACGGCCGAGGTCAGCGACAGGCGGCCCCTACCGGACGCTTACGCAAGTGCGCCATCTTCCGGCGGCGTTACGAGAGCGGGCGCCTCCTCCGGCACGATGCGTACCGGCAGGAAGCCCGCCAGAGTACCGACCAGCGCCTGCTTGCGCCCATGTGCAAGAGCCCGGTGCTGATCCCGTAGCGCCGCGCCACCAGCGTCGTCACCGCCCCGGGCCGTCTCCTGTACGATCCGCAGCTTCTGTGCCGACGCCCAGTGCCGCCGCTCGAGCCGAGCCAACGGGTCGACGGGATTCTCAACAGTGCCTTAAGAGGCTTGTACGAGCTGTCGTTCACAAATCGTTCCGGTCAGGCCGCGATCTCCGGCTCAACCAGTCTCGATGATCTATCGCCCGGCAGGAATGTGGGGCTCAGCTCACGCTTACGGAGCACCGGAAGCTGGAGATTTCCGGGCTCAGACCAGTTCAGACCACAGGGCACCTCGTGATGCAGCCGTAAGCCTCACGTGAGGGAGCCGGCAGAGGCTAGAGACCACCACCGATTAGCTAAAATCGTATCGACGCCGATCGGCGCCCGTGCGTTGGATTTGACCGCAGGCCCGCCTCCGGGGAGGCTACAATGGACGTCGTCTCGATAACGGCCTTAGTACTCATTATGTGGTTGAACCACGTTTGTCATATTAGGCACCTTCATTGGCCCGGCTGATCACGATTGTGCGAAGCACACCTCGACAGGGTCGAGATGGCTGATCTTTAGCCTTTCACACTAAATATTTGCATATTATAGCGTATCCAAATATGCTTCAATTTTTTCCGGACGAGCCATTCACGATAATGGGACCCCATAGCTTCAGCCTTGGAGCGACTGCTGCCAAATTGCGAGGACATCATGTTCAATGTAGGCTTGCTTGGTGGCATTTCGTTTGTAGTCAATGGAGTTGTTGTCGGATCAGATATTGGCCGAAGTGGCCGACTTTTGGCTTCCTATTTGTTCGAATTCCCCGATCGTGTTCACCGGCGCGAACGGCTCATCGATCTTTTCTGGGGTGAACTTGAGCCGGATAAAGCGCGATCTGCTTTCAATACCGCCCTCTGGCGTATTCGGAAGCTTCTCGACCGCGATAGGTCGGTTGGTGGACGACGGCTCGTAACGATCGGCAGCGAGATTGTGCTGGAACATTCAGGCACATTCTCAGTCGATACGCACGCCCTTCAGGCTGCAGCGCGGTTGATTTCCGATATAGCGGGCGATGAGCTTTCTCTTAGACAGGAAGCGCAAATCGCTGAAGTCAGTGAGCGTTATGGCGGCCCGTTCTTGGATGGTGAAGAAGGCGACTGGATATTACAAGAGCGGGAGCGGCTTCACTGTTTATTTGTACGCAGCACGTTGGTACTAATGAGGCGTAGTGCTTGCCGCGGCAATTACGAGCATGCACTCGAATACGGTCGTCGTATATTGGCGGCCGACCCTTTGCGTGAAGGTGTTCAACGTCAAGTAATGCTTCTTCTTGTCCTTAATGGCCAGCGTGTCGAGGCTATCCGGATTTATCGAGGTCTAGAGGTAATATTGATGGATGATCTTGGGATTCGGCCGATGCCAGAAACATCCCAGCTTGCTGAGGAGATTGTCTCCGGTAAAATTTTCAAGCATTTAAGCGAGTGCATCCAATTGTATTTTAGCGATTCACAAGGGTTCGCTTGATAGATCTGTGAGGATCGCCGACCGCCTATCGCTTCGGCTTGACGCCGGGCCGGCGCCTGGTCTCCTAGCGTCGCCTCAACGTTGAAGAAGTGCGGCTGCGGTGGCTATGGAGCTGTGGCGGCGCGACAGCGCCGTCCAAGTGCAGTGGCACGTCCACGCCGTTGCCGGCTGGCGGATCGGTGACCCCGGCCTGCCACAGCGCGGTTGATATCCGATTACCAAGCCCCGGTTCGCCCTCTCAACCAACCATGGCCATCGTCAGACGTACAGGAAGCAGGTCAGATCCATTGGCGAGTGATCGGCACACCATACACGCGTCAGCACTATGTGAGGAATGATCAAGACTCAGGTGGGCATGGAGGCCCAACATCATTCCGTCCTGAAAGGACAATGTTATGCAGATACCTTCCGACGCCGTGGAATCCTTTTGGCTCCGGTTCTGGCGTGAGCCAAGCCAGGACCTCCCGGGCCAATGGCGCGGCACGATCTGGCATGAGCGTCAGCCGCCCGAAGAAAGCGCAAGAGCTGTGCGTAGCCCGGAGGAGGCATTTGACCTAGTTCGTCGAGTCCTCGGCCTTCCAAGGAGCTATCTCCCCCCGAACGATCCGGCCGAGCGAAAGTGAGTTACCTTGATTTTGATGTAATACGCAGGCGGGGGTGGTTGGTCCCGGCAAGCTGAAAAGGCGCAGTATAGCAGCGCACAGGCGGTCGGTGATCGCGGGCTCGACGATGATAACTTGGCCTGGACAGACCAGAAGGACCGTGGAAACCTCCAGCCCTTCTCTACTGACATTATCCTTCTGGCGCCGCTAGAATCGCTTCAATTTCGTCTCGCAATCGAGTGAGGCGATCACGTTCAGGCGCGCTCACGATACGCCCAGCAGTTCGTACCTCCTGTAGTCCATGGGTTAGCCGATCTAACGCTCTCAGATTGAGTTGATTGATCTGCCGTCTGGACGAGTTCGAAGCCCCTTTCCTGCCCCTAGCAGCGTCAGTTATTGCCTCGGCTGCACGGATCGCACGAATGGTTAGAGTGCCGTTCCGCGCCAGGGCTAGCAACCTATCCCGCACAGACGGCGCCTCGATTCGAGCAAGCTCTATGAGTGCGTTTTTGGGAATATCGAGTTCTGACGTCAGAACCGCGTCGAGCACGGCGGGTGGCAACGTTAAGATCCGAAGCGTTGCGCTGACCTCGGTTTTCGACTTCCCGAGTGCCTCGGCGGCAGCACTCTGGGTCCAGCCCCTGCCAGCAATCAATCGCTGCAGGCCCCTCGCCTCCTCAACGGGAGTCAGATCGACCCGTTGCAGGTTCTCGATCAACGAGAGGACTTCGGGGTCACCTTCAGGCTCAATGGCCAAAATCGTCGCCCAGCCATTCAGGCGTGCAGCCCGCCAGCGTCGTTCCCCCGCGACGATGATCCAGCGATGCGCGTTCCCAGGTAGCTTGCGCACGAGAATGGGTTGAAGCTGGCCGCGCACCGCCATTGTCGAAGCAAGAGCCACAATCTCGGATTCGTCAAACCGGGCACGCGGCTGACCAGGATCCGGCTCGATGTCATCTATCGGGGCTTCAAAGGTATGACGGAACCGTGTTTCGCGCCCAACAAGAGTTTTTGAAGCCTCATCAATCATGGCTACGGCAGTCCCGAGAATCGGGGAGGACGGACGGCTACGCTTGCTCATGCTCGTCCCCCCTGCCCTGCCGAACGTCCAGCATCGCGCGGGGCCAGTCAGTGCCCTCCGCAATTGCCGCGCCAAGACGGTCATATGGACCAACGGCTGCCGCCGAGGCCGAAACCTCAAGCGCGATCCTTCCGTTCCGGGCAGCGTGTCCGAACGCAGCACTTTCAGGGACTGGCTCCAGAACTATTCCTCGATCTCCCATGGCCACCACCAGATGGCCAAGAACTTCCCGGTCGACAGCTTTTCGGCGGTTATACTGAGTTGGTAGAATCCCACCGAGCCGTAGACCCGGATTGAGACGGCGCTGGACTTTGTTTACGGTTCCGAGGATCAGTCCAACTCCCATTGTGTCGTATGGCTCTGTTCGTACGGGAATGATCACGTCTTGTGCGGCCGTCAGCGCCATCCAGGTCAGCATGCCAAGATTTGGGGGAGCATCGACGACAATATAGTCGTAGTCGCCTCTGATCTCGTCGAGCTTCTCCCGCAGCGCAGCGTCGAACCCTGGCTCCCGCTTCCCGTCAACTTCAGCGAGATCGATATGGCTAGGCACCAGCCCGAATGGGAGGCTGCGTCCGTCACCGATTACCGTGCCACGCACGAGAACGGTTTCGCCAAGCGAGCGCCCGTGGAGGATCACGTGAGCCATGGTTCGGTTCTGGCGATAGGCCTCGACGGCGGCGTCAGCGAGGAGAGCCACTGTTGCAGTAGCTTGAGGATCGAGATCGACGAGAAGAACCCGACGGCCACGGACAGCAAGGGCATACGCAAGATTGAGTGCGCTCGTCGTCTTTCCGACACCCCCCTTCTGGTTTGCGAGGGCGATCACGCGGGCTTCCTGTGCCTTACCAGTGATCATCAGCCTGAGTTCATCTTCAACATCGTCTGGAATAGGCTCATGGCCGTTCTCCCAGCGACTAATCTTGGGCTTGTCATAACTGCGATCGAGTCGATGGTTGAGTTCTTCCTTGAGGTCGGCCTGGCTAAGCCGGAGGCCTTGCCGCATCTCGCGCATCTCCTCGCCCCGCATGCCACTCCTCATCGAAGGCTGCCTATCCTCATATGAGAACAGCATGCGTGCGTGCGGCACTATCGTCAACATCAACCGGAACAGTTGATAGTTGACTGTGGCGTTCAGGCCCCCCGTAAGCTCCGTTTCAAATTCAGCGCTGCGGAAACGCCGTTGCCACATATCTTACACAGTGCTTGTTCCATCGAACTTGTCCACGCTGAATCGGTAACGAGCCAACGCGTTGTCCACGCTGAACTCGGAACGTTGGCGCGCTGAATTTGCAACGGATCGTCGCACTACCGTCGCTGAAAATGCAACGAAAACGCTCCTTACCCACGCTGAAATTGAAACTCATTCTTATAGTAGAATCTATATATCGATTCCTGTTAGGGCTCAGCAGTCGACGTGGAAGTAAGAACAGCATGACGGCAATGGTCGCTGAAATCGAAACACAAAGCGGCGTGTCCTTACAAACCGTGCAGTTTTGGGGCTTTTCAGCAGCCTGAATTCATGTTTGCTAACGCCGTCGGCTAACCTTGACGCGAACGCCATGGCAGAGGTACATCGTCAACTCGTCCTTCGTGGTCTGGACGAGGTCCTCGCTGAAACCGATACGGCTGTAGAACGCCGGCGCGTACGATGGGCCCATGAAATCCTTTCAATCGAGCAAGATGCTGTCAACTATTTGCACTCCGGTTTTTGCCAGGCGGCCTTACCGCACCGTGAGCCAAAGAACTCTGATGAACCGTGGGTGCGCCGGAACGGCGCCTACCAACTCGTCATTCGCCCCGGCATCCTGCCTTTACGTGATCGCATCATTTCGGTTGGCGTGCCGTATGGCACAAAGGCCCGCCTGATTATGATATACTTCCAAACGGAGGCTGTACGGAATCGAAATCAGGTCATTGACCTCGGCCCGACGATGGCTTCCTGGCTCAAGAGAATGGGCTTAGGCACCTCTGGCGGGCCACGCGGAACCTATGCACCAGTTCGCGAGCAAGCACTACGCATTGCGAGGTGCGAGTTCACGATGCGCTTCGAACGAGGGCCGACAGAGGCGCGGCTCACCGATCAGCGGATCGTCGACGGCATGCACTTGTGGCGCGACGATAGCGACAAAGATGAACTATTTCGTAACGGTGGGGAGTGGGCTCGGCACGTAAAGCTAAGTGACGCCTTCTTCGAGCACCTAATGGATCATGCCGTACCTTTGTCTGAGGAGGCAATAGCTCGTCTCAAACATTCCAGCCTCGCGCTCGATCTCTACGTCTGGTTGACATATCGTTTGCATGTGTTGCGGAAAGAAACTCTGGTGCCCTGGCATGCGCTAGCCGAACATTTCGGAAGCGAGAGTGGGCACCGGCAATTAGCCTTCCGTCTCAAAGAGGTGTTGCGGGATGTGGTCGCTGTCTACCCCGAAGCTGATGTTGAAGCTGCCCGACGCGGGTTGATTCTGCGGCCTTCCAGATCATCTGTGCCGTCGAGCAGCGTAGTCGTTCATCTGCCAAATTCCACTCACCGCTAAACGGTGCACCTATCCAATAAGTTCTGACGTCAGAATGCCGGGGCTGGCCTATCCCCGGCGATCTCCCCCAGCACCCTGTGCCATTCCTGTGCGGCCTGTGTGTCTCTGGCCTGGTTGTAGTGTTTCTGTGCGGTGCCGATGCCACGATGGCCGAGCAGGCGGCCAACGATGCGCACCTGCTCGGGGCGGGTGATGGCGACGGTGGTGGCAGCAGAATCGCGGAACAGGTGCGGGTTGACCGGCTGGCCGAAGGCTTCCTTGGTGTGCCGGCTGATGCGCAGGCGGGCGTGGTTCGGGCTGATGCCGCGGCCCGGCTCGGTGAGCCACAAGGCTATGGACGCCGCCACCCGGCCGGGGCTGGCGAGCCGCGGCCGCCAGCGCTCGATATAGGCCTCGAGCGCTGGCACCAGGATCTCGGGGAAGGGGACCGACACCGGCTCACCGGTCTTGGTCTCCTGGGCGCCGATCTCGATCCACCAGCCATCGTCGCGCCGCTGCAGCTGGCGGCTGATCTCGAGACCGACCAGGTTCCTCAGCCGCAGCGGCCGGCAGGCGAGGGTGGCGATCATCAGCCCGTCGCGGTAGCGCTGCGCCCGCTGCCGCAGATCACCATCGCCGGCCTCGGCGCTATCCATCAACTTTTGGCCCAGAGCCAGCAGCTCATCGGCGCCGCGCAGCCGCGCGCGCTTGTCGCGCACCGGCCTGGCCATGGCCTGCAGCCGGGCCAGGATGCGCCGCAGCCAGGATTTGCGGGTGTCGTCGGGGTCGAGCCAGCCGAGGACGACGGCGAGGCTCTGCAGCCGCACCAGCACGGTCTGCGGGGCATTTCGGGCCTGCAGCTCGGTGACATAGCCAGTGATGGTCTCGGGCGTCGCCCAGGTGCCCGGGGGATTGGCCGGATCGAGCCGACCCTGCTGCTGCAGCCAGTCCAGCCAGCGGCCATAGGACTGGCGATGCCGGCGCAGCGTCACCGGCTTCAGCCGGGCCCCAGGGCCATCGTCGAGCAGCAGGTCGCCCGTGGCCAGGGCAGCCTGCCAGCCCCGTTGGTCGGCCTCGGGCCACTCGGCCAGCGGCACGCAGCGGGCTCTGGCGCTCATGCCGCCCGCCGGCGGGCAGGGGAGGGCAGGGCCAGCTCCTGCAGCAGGCCGTCATAGGTTTTTGCCGCCTCGATGCCTTCGAGCCCGGCATAGAAGGTGATGGTGGTGCGGATGTCGCGATGCCCCAGCATGGCACGCACCACCTCGTGGCCGTGCGGGTGCCGGCGCAGGTAGATGTAGCCCATCAGGTGGCGGAACTGGTGCGGGCTCAGCCGCAGGCCGAGCTCGCGCTCGAGCAGCCGCGGGATCTGCGCCCCCAGCGTCACCTCGGCCTTGGCCCCGCCCTTGCTGCCGGGGAACAGGAAGCCGTTGCCGGGCGGGGCGAGGGCAGGGAGCACCCGCTGCCGATAGAGCTCGAGCAGGCGGACGCTGCGCTCCGGCAGCGGCAGCTCGATCGGCTGGCCGTTTTTGACCTCCTCGCCCGGGATGACGATCGCCCAGCGGCTGCCGCGGCCACGCCCGGTCTGCTGCAGGTGCCGGCCGAGCTCGAGCCGGGTGAGGTTGCGCAGCCGCATGGGTGCTACCAACAGCAGCTCGACAGCCAGGCCCAGCTGCAGCTGCACCGCCAGCCGCTTCGGCACCGGCCCGCTGGCCGGCAGGCGGGCGAACAGGACGGCCGGCAGCTGCACCAGCCGGGCCTGGGCCTCGACACCCTGCAGCTGGCGCAGGGCGGCGCGGTTCTTCTCGGTCATGCCTTGGGTCGGCGGCGTCAGCCGGCTGGCCATGCGCCGCAGCTTCTCCAGCGCCTCGGGCGCCACGCCGACATGATGTCTCGCGATGGCCTTCAGCCGGGCGGCGAGACCCTGGGTCTGAGCGCTGGCCTTGTTGCCGGCGCGGACCAGGAAGAAGCGCAGGATGGCCTCGGCCGCCGCCGGCTCGACCAGATCGGCGAGACCGGAAAGGCTCGTCACATCGCGGCCGCTGAGCACCAGGGCCGAGGCCAGCTGGCGGATGGCAAAACGCCATTTGTCGAGGGTGGCCGGGCGCAGCGGCTTCACCGGCCCGACATCGAGCCCGGCCTTGCCGGCGAGCCGGTCGAGCCACAGCTCGGCATCGGCCTGGAAGGGCAGGGGAAAGGCCTCGAGCGGCAGCACATAGGTCTCGCGGCCGGGCGGGGCTTCCAGCACCGCCTGCGGCCAGCCGGGCACGGTCTCCACCGCCTGGTTCCAGGCCCGGACCGTGCGCCGCCAAAGATCCTCCGGATTGTCGTGGAAGCTGTCCTGGCACAGGGCGGCGCCAAAGCGCTCGATCACCGCCTGGTCGACCTCTTCGGGTGCCAAGCCCTCGGCCGAGCCCCAGCGCATCAGTCGCGACAGCATGGCCCGCTGGTAGCGAGTAGGCAGCAAACCATCGAGGGCTGCCCAGGCCGGCGCCAGCGGATGCAGCCGCCGGCCCGGCATGATCGCCAGGCCCGAGGCCTTCAGCGCCCCCAGCGCCAGGCTCTTGACGTTGGCCCAGCGGGCCGGGCCGACATCGGCCGCCGCCGGCAGCGCCTTGCGAATCAGCCGGCGCAGCAGGGCGGTGTCGGCCGGCAGCTCCTGCAGATGCCGGCCCAGCACCCGGGCCAACGTGTTGAGCGCTGAGCGCATCTCACCGCGGCGCCGCGGATCGGGCTCGACCACATCCAGCTGGGCCACGACGCTGGCCAGGCTGGGGGCGGCCGGATCGAGGAAGAGGTTCGTGACGGCCATGCCGCGACTCCTGACGACGGGTGATGACTGGCGCTCTCGATAGTGATCACATAGCACAGTGACACGAGACCTATCGCATGATGCTGTATTCACGAGACGAAGCCAAGTCATTGACGGATCATGACTGCAGACGAGGGCAGACGTCAGCCGCGCGCGCCCTGCAGGTAGCGCTGCAGGTCCTCCTCGCTGACGCGCACCGCCCGACCGATGCGGTGGGCCATCAGCAGGCCGGCCTCGATCAGCCGCTGCACGGTGCGGTCGGAGACGCCGAGCCGGCGGGCGATCTCGGCCACCGGATGCAGGGCGCTCACCGGGGGCAGGGGAGGTCTGGATTTCATGGGCATGGCGTTACCTTCAATTCGATGGTGGCGGCATGGGTGTGGGGGCCGGCGGTCAGCTGGCCTTGGGGCGGCCGCGACGGATGGTAGGTGGATCCTCGGCCAGCCGGACGATGTCGGCGGCGAGATCGGAGACAGGGAAGGGCGGGCGAGGGTACCAGTCCCGGTGGCGGGCGCCGAATTTCTGCACCGCCTCGAGCGGGCCGAGGAGCCTCGGCTCGGGCAGGCTCAGGACCCCGCTCTGTAGCACCTCCGGCGCCAGGTCGAGATAGAGCCCCTGTAGCCGCAGCTTCGAGCCCGGTGCCTCCAGCAGCAACGGCTCACCACGACCGCTGGCGCGCTCGCGCCAGGCCTCGTCATAGAGTTTCCGCAGCTGCGGCCGGTACGAGCGCAGCAGCTCGACGCTGTGGCCATCGAGCAGGCCGGTGCTCTTCAAGAGCAGGGCCAGGGCCAGCTCCATCAGGTGCACGAAGCCGTAGGCCAGCAGCTGGCCGGTGCCGACGCCGAGCTCGTCCCCATCGAACGGCACACCGGCCCGGCGCAGCGCCTTCAGCCAGGTGTCGAAGCGGGCCTCGTCGGCGGTCCAGCCCAGTCGCAGCTCGGCCAGCAGCCAGCGGGCCTGGCCATGGCTGAGGGCGATCGAGAAGGCGCGGTCGGGCGACATGTGACGAATATAGGTGCAAAGTCATAGATATCAAGACCGTCTGCAGGGCTTATGGAGGAAAATCCGGCATCAGATTTCTGAATATAGGTATCTTGACCTATTAACGCAAGACACCATCTGTACGGCAACGAAGCGCACGACAGGAGGATCAAGCCATGCGCGACAGGGACAAGCGAGGCTCGGAGTGGGCCGACATCTATGGCATGGACTGCAAGGTCGACCGCACTGTGCTGCGGCTGCGCAAGCCGTACCAGCCGGAGATCACCATCGAGGTCTCCGGGCTGTGCGACCCGCACACCCCCAAGGGTGCTGAGGAGGTGCTGGACAAGCTCGCCCGGCTCGAGATGAAGCGCGCCAAGCGCGAGCCCGAGCCGCAGCCCAAGCCCTTCTCCTATTGGAATGTGTGAGGATCCCAGCGGAAGGGCGGGGACTGCCAGATCGCACAGCCGGCGCAAGCGTCGATCCGGCTGGACGACCGACCCCTAATTGAGCATGCTGACCGTCTCCTCACGAGGGCATGGCGATGGTTCGTGCGCGCAAATGAAGTGGTTGGATAGTATTAGGCGTTAATGCCTAAACTATTCGTGCGCGCATTTTTTATCGCCATGTACTGCCGGTTACACCCGGTTATTAAATAGTTTCTTTTTGTCAAAGCTGAGCCCGGCGGTGTTGACTGCACCCCGGGCTCTGGCCATTGCGTGAGGAGCACGCCATGACGAGTATCGTCTGTATCCTGAATCTGCGTCCGGACGCTACTACTTTCTTCGGCAATTCTAGTCTATCGGGGCATGATGATCATCATTGTGTGCGAAGCCGTTCCCATGCGGCTGAGCAGTTCCCCGAAGCCGCTCTGAGATCCGTCCCCGAGCTATGGGGCATCAAGGACGCGAAGGGCATCGCACCTATTCATCGGCTTGGCGCTATCTCTGCAGATCTCGGAGGGCGCTGACATGGTGAGCGCCAGAGCGGACGATTCGGTTCTCATCAATCGGGTCGTTCCTCCAGCGCATATGGACGAGCGCGCCGACTTCGTTCGCCCTAGTCTGGAAATTCCAGCCATCGCCGAGCTGGCCCTGCTGCACCGCTGGGTGTGCTTCAAAATCGAGGAGCGCAAGGGCAAGCGCACCAAAGTGCCTTATCAGCCGAATGGCCGGCCAGCCAGCACGACGGATCCCAAGACATGGCGCTCTTTCGGGGCCTGCTGTGCGGCGGTGGAGGCCGGGCACCATGGTTTTGCCGGGGTGGGCTTCGTCTTCATCAAGGATCCCCACGCCCCACCCGACGCGCTCCACTATGTCGGCATCGACATCGATGGCTGCCGCGATCCCAAGACTGGCAAGATCGATGATGAGACGCGAGAGATCATCGATCGCTTCAAGAGCTACACCGAGATTTCACCGTCGGGCACCGGGGTGCACATTCTCGTCAAGGGATGGCTGCCCGCCGGTGGCCGCCGGGTTGGCAAGATCGAGTGCTACCAAGACCGCCGCTATTTTACCGTCACCGGCCAGCAGCTCGACGATTGGCCGGACGAGATCGAAGGAGGCCAAGAGGCCCTGGATTGGCTGTCGGCCACCCACATCCGGCCGAACGGCCAGAGCGATGGTGTCCACGGTCAAGGCGACACGGATGCCAAGATCGAGCTACCGTTCGACGCGCCTCAGGTGGATCCCCAGGCCCTCAAGGCACTGCTCATCAACGATGATGCTGGGAAGATCAGGGCAACCTTCGAGGCGAAGCGGCGCGAGCGCCGCTTCAAGAAGCCCGACGGCTCGCCGGACTGGTCCAAGTACGATCTGGCTCTTCTCACGCTGGCAGCACTGCGCGGCTGGCCCGAGCTGCAGCTATGGGCGCTCCTGGTCGCTTTCCGCAATCGGCACGGCGCCGACGTGGGGAAAGCCCTGCGCCGCGACTATGCCGAGCGTACCATCGCCAAGGCCAGCGTTGCGGCGATCGAGCACCAGGCCAAGGTTGAGGCCGCTCGGCTCGCCGCCGAAGTCGAGCAGGCGGCGCTCGCCGCCGACACCCGGCCGCTGCTGTGGGTCCAGCCCGGTCGGATCACAACCAACGTGGCAGCATGCCAGAAGGGCCTGAACGCTGCGCGGTTCGATCAATCCGTGTTCCAGCGCGGCCCTGAGCGGTGGTAGTGCGGCTGATCGAGACCGAGGAAACCCTGTCCGGCCGATGCGGACAGCAATATGGCGCCAAGCTCGCGGCTGGGTTGGCCGTGGCCCGAAAGGCCGATCCGGAGCACGTGCTCTACGGCATCGAGCAAGCCTTTCGTGCGATGAAACCAGGCAAGGAGCACATGCCGCCGGCCAGCGCCGACGTGCCACCCATGCTCGCTCGGCTCGTCTTGAAGAACGGCAGGTTCCCGGCCGCTGATGCGCGTCGTGCGCCAGCCCACACTGCGAGAGAATGGCTCGATCCTCGTCGTCCCCGGTTACGATGCTCCCTCAGGAATGATCTACTGGCCGAGCGAAAACTTTCCTGAGATCCCCGAGCAAGCCTCACGGCAGGAATGCCAGGCAGCGGCCGAACGGTTGGCACACCCCTTCCGGGAGGTTCCTTTCGTCGAACCCGTCGACCGGGCGGTGCTGCTGGCCGAGGCCCTGACCATCGCCACACGCCACCTCTACGCGAAAGCTCCGGGCTTCCTGCACACGGCCCCCGAGGCCGGAACGGGCAAGTCACTGGCGGTCGACATGGCGGCACTGGTCGGCAGCGGGGCCTTGGCGTCCAACGTCTCGGCGGCGGTGCTCAATGACCCTACCGAGCTGCGCAAGCTGCTGACGACCTGGGCACTCACCGCAACCCCCGTGGGGCTGCTTGACGACGCCGAACGGGGCAGTGTGATCGACCAGGCTGAACTCGCCCGATTCCTGACCGCAGGCAGCTATGGCGACCGCGTTCTCGGCAGCAACACCGCCGCTGCGGCCCCGGTGGTGACGACAACCGTCGTCACCGGCAATGCGATACGGGTCGCCGGCGAGCTGGTGCGCCGATTCCTGACCATCGACTTCGACGCCGGCTGTGAGCGCCCCGAGCTGCGGGCCGTCAGCTTCGACATCGAGGCCGAGATACGCCGCGACCGGCCGGAGCTGGTGAAGGCGCTGCTGACGCTGGTGCGAGGCTACATCGTCGCCGGCTCGCCCCGACTCGACCTGACGCCGTTCGGCAGCTTCGAGGACTGGTCCCACTGGGTGCGGTTTCCCCTCGTGTGGGCCGGATTGCCCGATCCCTGCCTGACCCTCGGCAAGCACGCCGCCCTCGACGAGCAGCGCCTTGAGGTGGCCGAGGTGCTGGCCCTACTGGCGGCCGTGTTCGGCTCCAGCCGCTTCACGGCGACTGAGGTCTGTGAGGCCGTGACCACCAAAATGCGTGGCGAGGCGGGAACGGAGTTGCGTAAAGCCTGCATGACCCTGAAAGGGGAGGGACATCCGATATCCACTATAGCTTGACGTAAAACTTCCCCCGAGTTATCCTGAACACATATGAACACAAACGATGACAGGGAAATGGCCGAGACCACGACGCTGACCGTGCGCCTGACCAAAGAGGCCAGGGACAAGCTCGATGCCCTGGCCGAGAGCACGCGTCGGAGCAGGGCCTTTCTCGCCGCCGAGGCGATCAACGATTACGTGGCCGCCAACACTTGGCAGATCGAGGCTCTTGGCGAGGCGGTTGCCGAGGCCGACGCTGGCGGGCCGTTTTATGCTCACGAGGAAACTATGGACTACCTCGAGCGCCGGGCCCGCGGTGAGTGCCCGAAGCGGCCGAAGCCGATCAGCACTCCCTGACGATGGAGGTTCGCTGGTCCGCCAGAGCCCTCGCCGATCTCGAGGCAATTCAGGACTACCTGCTCGAGCGCAGCCCGGCCGCCGCATTGCGCATGGTGATGGTACTTCGTGCCGCCGGCGAAAAATTGTCCATGATGGCACAGCGAGGTCGCCCGGGTCGCTGGCCCGGGACGCGCGAGCTCATTGTCTCAAACACCCCATACCTGATCCCGTACCGGGTGCGAGGGGAGGTGGTCGAGATCCTGCGGGTCTTTCATGGCGCTAGGCGGTGGCCGCCGACTGTCGATGACTGATTTCGTCGTCGCTCCGCGTGAGTTTTGTTGAACTCACCACTCTGCAGGCCGAGAGTCGGGCGTCCGACTCTGGGGAAGGTCAGGTGACTCGGGAGAATATTAGTACTCTTTACAGATCATCAGTCTATCTGACTAATCGAACTATATGATGCATCAATGCGCTAGCAGCGCCGCCGCGAGCCCCCTTCCCGTCGCGGTGAGGTCCCGGCTTTCCGCGAGATCACTGACAGTGGCCACTTCCTCTTCGATTTGGGCAATTCGTTGGCGGATATGGGTGCGCTCGCTTAGCACGAGAGAGTCGCTGTCGAGGATTGCACGGTGGAAATCTTGGATCACGCGGAAGACATAGAGGCCGTGCAATACGCCTTGAGAGGGTCGCAATACTCGCTGCCAGGGGGAGTGATGCCGTTCGTCCGCCCCCGAGACCAACGGGACTGTCTCTTCGATTAGGGTCAGTTGGAGGTGCATACACTCGTGCAGGATGCCCTCAGCCAAGCGCAGATCGCCATTCGCACGCGGGGAAGCGCTGATACCCACGAATATCGAGAATGGCAGGACGGGATCGCTGTAACTCACATCATAGTCAGACCCCTCCGGCCGCGCGATGTGCAGCGCTGCCAGGACGGACCCGACCGCTGTCGCCGCCCCCGGGACCCGCGCGATCCAGGCGAACGCCGCGTCGAGGCGGTCAAGGACAAGATCGGCATCTATCTCGCTGTCGCCGTAAAAGTTGAGCCCAAGTTCCGCATAGCGATTGCGTACATCTCCATGCAGCGTCTCCACGGCCACCGGGTTGGGAGCCGCGAAGGTGGCGGGAAGGTACACGGTCGCCAGATCGTCCCTCGGCGCGGTGGAAGTTCCGGCGAGGTAGCGGATCGTGCCGTATGTGCTTCGGTCAATTCCCGTGTAGCCGGAGACCGAGCGCCAACGCGTCCGGACGAGCGGAGCGGCAAGCCCACTGAACCAGCGGCCGGCGGAGTCACCAATAGCTGCGTGGATGAGATCCACGTCTGTGCTCACGTCGGCTGGCATCCGGCAAGCTGGCGGCAATCACCGAGAGCGTGCGTGCGGAGGTCATCGTCACGGCGAGCCAGGGCGGCGAAGAGCTCGCCAGCCATCGGACGGACGTCGAGCTGCTCCCACCCTCACATTGGGGCGGTGTCACCGCAGCTCCTGAACTGCTGTCGGCGTTCGTTCGCCCGAACGATCCGGCCATTGACCTCATCCTTCGCGATGCCGCTACGGCACTGGCGAATGCCGGCCGCGCCACAGCCATCGACGGCTACACGTCGAAGCGCAAAGCCCGAGCATGGGAGATTGCCGAAGCCATCTGGATCGCGTTAGCGGCCCGTGGGGTCACCTATGTACTGCCGCCCGCCAGCTTCGAGCGCGTCGGCCAGAAGATTCGAAGCCCCAGTGACATCATCGATCGCCGGGTAGGGACCTGCCTCGATCTCAGCCTGCTCTACGCGGCGTGTGCCGAGCAGGCTGGCCTGAACCCTCTACTCATCCTTACGACCGGGCACGCCTTTGTTGGCCTGTGGCTCAAGGAAGAGGATTTCTCATCGACAATCGTTGAGGACGTCCAGGTCCTGCGCAAGCGGCGCAGCCTGGACGAGATGGTGTTCATCGAGACGACGCTGCTGACCGCGCAGCCGTCGGTGCGTTTCGCTGCGGCAGTCCAGCGTGGCGGCGAGCATCTTATCGAGGAAGCAAAGGCGCCGTTCGAGCTGGCGATCGATATCCGCCGCGCCCGCACCCGACAGATTCGCCCGCTGGATCTCGGAAGGGGTCCGCTCATCGATCATGGCCCTTCGACCGCGCCCTCCCCTCGCTCATTAGACTTCGACGACGTACCGAGCTTTGCTGAGGAAATCGTTGTCGCCGAGGAGGCGGACCAGCGTGTCGATCGGCTCGAGAAGTGGAAACGCCGCCTCCTCGACCTGACGCTGCGCAACAAGCTGCTGAGCTTCAAGGACACCAAGAAGTCGATCGTTCTGGAGTGCCCGGATCCGGCGAAGCTCGAGGATATGCTGGCCTCCGGCAAGACCTTCAAGCTGTTGCCGCGAACCGACGTGCTCGACGAGAACGACCAGCGCAGTGCCGAGCTCTTCACCGAACGGCATCACGACGATGGGCGGCGGCGGTACGTGCTGCAAGCGCTCGAGCGGGGTGATCTCCATACGCGTGTCTCGGAGAAGGAGCTCGATGCTCGCCTGACCGAGTTGTTTCGCCTGACCCGGACATCGTTCGAGGAAGGCGGCTCGAACATTTTGTTCCTTGCCATGGGCTTTCTCCAGTGGACCCAGAAGGAAGATGCTCCACCCTGTAAGGCACCTATCCTGCTGATCCCGGTCTCGCTTCAGCGGTCAAGCGTCCGCGCAGGCTTCCGGTTGGCTCTCCACGAGGACGAGGCCCGGTTCAACCCGACCCTCCTCGAGCTGCTTCGTCAAGACTTCGACCTACGAATGCCCAAGCTCGAAGGAGAGCTGCCCACCGACGAATCGGGGCTCGATGTCGCCAGCATCTGGCGGATCGTGCGCACCCATATCCGTGACCTTCCCGGCTGGGAGGTCACGGAGAACGTCATCCTCTCGACCTTCTCGTTCACCAAATATCTGATGTGGAAGGACCTGCACGACCGGACTGAGCTCTTGAAGCGCAATCCGGTGGTGCGCCATCTCATCGAGACCCCGACCGAATCCTACGGCGATGGCTCGGGTTTTCCGGACGCGATGCGGCTGGATCTCGACTACAGGCCGGTCGACATCTTCGCGCCGCTCTCCGCCGACTCCTCCCAGCTGGCGGCTGTTCTCGCCGCCCAGGCAGGCAAGGATTTCGTGCTGTTCGGCCCGCCTGGGACCGGCAAGAGCCAGACGATCGCCAACATCATCGCCCAATGCCTCGCCCACCAGCGAACGGTTCTCTTCGTCTCGCAGAAGACAGCGGCCCTCGAAGTCGTGCAGCGGCGCCTCCGTGACATTGGCCTTGGCGACTACTGCCTCGAGGTGCACTCGACCAAGGCCCAGAAATCGGCCGTCCTCGGTCAGCTGAAAACAGCGTGGCACGACCGCAAGGTACCCACCTCCCACGAATGGGAGGGTACGACCACCGATCTTCAGGCTCTGCGCGACGAGCTCAATGAGCTGGTCATCGCGCTGCACCGCCGGCGCAACAACGGCATGACGGCCTATGAGGCTTTCGGCCAATCGGTCGCCTATCGTGATCGCTTCACCAAGGTAAGCGTCAGCTGGCCGAGCCACGACGATCATTCCGAAGCCAGCGTGGCTGCGCTCAGAGCCGCCTGTCGGAAGCTGAAGACGGCGATGCTGGCGGTGGGTGATGTCGCTTCGCACCCGCTCCGAGGTATCGAGGCCTTCGACTGGTCGCCGGCGTGGCGCAATGACATGTTGGCCATAATCGACGACTTCACGGCCCAATTGCCGGAGCTCGAGAGAGCGGGGTCAACATTTGGCTCCCTTGTCGGTCTCGACGTTGAGAGTGCCGATCCGCAGAAGCTACGCGCACTTGGTGGCCTTGCCAGCCAGCTTTCAAGGCCGCAGGCGCGCGCAGCACACCCCGTTCTTACCCACCCCGACGGGTCGCTGCCGACAGCGCTTGGGGAGCTTCGTCATCTGCAGGAGACCGCCAAGGCGAGGCGTCTCCGTCTCGTCGGCCGCTACGACGACGGGCTTTCCGAGTCCGTTGTCCGCAGACTGATCGACGGCTGGGAAGAAGCGAGCCGTGCCAACATCCTGGTTCGCGGCAGCCGGCAGAGAAAGGTCCATGCGGAGCTGAAGACCTTCGCGAGAGGTCCCGTTCCGCCTGATCCGAGCTATGATCTCGCCGTCCTGCTCGAGCTTGCTTCTATTGAGGGAAAGGCCCGCCAGCTCGGACCCACTCTGGGTCGGTTCGGCTCTCTCTGGCAGGGTCTCGCCACCTCTGTCGAGCAGCTCGAAAATCTGATGAACTGGGCCTACGAGACTCGCCGGATCTGCGACAAGGTCACCACGTCGGCAATCGAATCGGCGGCGCTGCGTGAGCGGGTAGGTGGGCTGTTCATCGCCGATCCGGACTGCTTCGGAGCTGGCTCGCCAGCGGGCGCTGCTTGCGCCGCTCTGCAAACGGCCTTGAACGTATCCGCCAATGGCATCGAGCGGCTGACCAGGCTCGTTGGCTCGGACACTATCTGGAAACAGATCCCGGGCGGGCATTGGCTCGAGACGAGCCTTGCGACCATGGCTCGTTGGAAAAACCATATCGGCCGGGCCCCGGCATGGGCCAGCTGGAAAACAGCCACTTCCGAGGCGGAGATCGCGGGCTGGCTGCCCTCGTGGACGGCCTGGAGAGCGGCGAGCTGGGCCAGGACGAGATCGAGCAGGCTTTCGATGTCGCCTATGCACGTTGGTGGATCGACCGGATCGTCACTGAGGATCGCACCTTGCGCGGCTTTCTAGCCGTGCGCCATCAGGACACTATCGATCGCTTCAGGGCAGCTGATGCCCGGACATGCGACCTTGCCAAGCGGATCGTGCGCGCCCGCCTTGGTGGAGACGTTCCGCTGCCGACCGCATTCGGTAGTGATCCGGAGTGGGGAACGCTCCCCGCGAGCTGGTCAAGAAGACCCGGCATATGCCGTTGCGGCAGCTGTTCGGGCGCATTCCAACCGCCCTCACCCGGCTGACGCCGTGCGTCATGATGAGCCCCCTGTCGATCGCTCAGTATTTGCCTGCCGAGGCGCAGCCCTTCGATGTCGTGCTGTTCGATGAGGCTTCGCAGATCCCGGTATGGGATGCCGTAGGAGCGATTGCCCGAGGCAAGCAGGTGATCATCGTCGGCGACCCTCAGCAGCTGCCCCCGACCTCGGTCGGCGAGCGTGGAGTCGACGATGTCGAGGATGGTACCGACGTCACCGATCAGGAGAGCATCCTCGATGAGGGCCTGGCCTCGAACATTCCATATCGTCATCTCGACTGGCATTATCGCAGCCGACACGAGAGCCTGATCGCTTTCTCTAACCACGCCTACTACACGGGCAAGCTGGTCACGTTTCCTTCCCCCGTCACCGAGGACCGGGCTGTACGCTACGTGGCCGTGCCTGGCGGCGTCTATGAGCGCGGTACAGGTAGAGTGAATCGGGAGGAAGCCCGCAAGGTGGTCGCCGATGTCGTACGGCGGCTCAAGGAGCCCGGGTTCACCATCGAGAAACGCTCCATCGGCATTGTGACGTTCAACGGCGAGCAGCAGCGACTGATCGAGAACCTGCTCGACCAGGAACGGCGAAGCCATCCGGAACTCGAGCCCTTCTTCGACCCTGTGCGCTGGCACGAGCCGGTCTTTGTCAAAAACCTCGAGAACGTGCAGGGTGACGAGCGCGACGTGATCCTGTTCTCGGTTGCGGTGGGGCCTGATGAGACCGGCCGAACCGTGGCCCAGGTGAGCTCGCTAAACCGGGAGGGTGGGCATCGCCGGCTCAACGTGGCGATCACCCGGGCTCGACGCGAGCTCGTGGTCTTCGCCACCCTTCGACCCGAGCAGATTGATCTCTCGCGGACCAACGCCCGTGGCGTTCGCGACTTCAAGCATTTTCTCGAATATGCACAGCGGGGTGCAAGGGCGATCGCGGAGGCTTTCACACCCACCGGACTCTTTACCGAATCGCCGTTCGAGGATGCGGTCAAGGCAGCGCTCGAAGCCCGGGGCTGGGGCTTCATCCCCAGGTCGGTGTCTCATCGTTCCGCGTCGATCTCGGTGTCGTCCACCCAGACGCGCCGGGCCGCTATCTGGCTGGCATCGAGTGCGATGGGGCGACCTATCACCGCTCGGCCACGGCACGCGACCGCGATCGGCTTCGTGAGATGATTCTGACGAATCTCGGTTGGACCATTCACCGCGTGTGGAGCCCCTGAATGGTGGAACGACGCCGACCGAGCAACCGACATCCTGCACCAGCAACTACTCGCTGACCTTCAAGAGGATCGGCAGCGCCGAAGTTCACAACAGGAGGCTGTGCCAATCATAGAGGTCGAGATCACCAGCGCCATTGAGGCTGATCCAGCCGACGAAATGGTCGGGCAGGCCGCCGACGACGATACGATGCAGCTGGACGACCCCTTAATGCCAATACCGGTGCCCTCACCCGAGCCACCCCCTGCTGTCTATGCAAAATTGCCGACATCGGCCGACAATGCCTTCCCCGAGGCATCGCCGGCTTACCTCGTGGCAGATATCTCGGCATCCGGGCTAATGCTCGATCCTGAGCGCTTCTACGACCCTCTGTACCGCTCCACTCTTCGGGCCTTGACCTCATACATCATCAGCGTGGAAGGCCCGATCTTCGGCGATGTCGTGATCCGTCGAATCGCTCGAGCGCACGGCTTTGCAAGAACCGGGGGGAGGATTCAGGACGCCGTGCTGAAGACCATCGAGCCGCGCTTCCCGCGAACGAGGGAAGGAGACCGGACCATTTTGTGGCCCGAGGGTTCTGTTCCAGGCAGCATGGTCCCCTTCCGTCGCTCTCAGAACGGCACTCGCGAACACAACGATGTCCCCCTCGTCGAACTGGCGAGCCTAGCTCAAAAGTTCCTCGATGAAGGTGCGGATGAAGAGGAAGCGGTTCGTCGCATGGCACGCCATTTCGGACTGAATAGCTTATTCAAGAGTACTAAAGCTCGATTGCTCGAAGCCATCGTATGGGCTCGCTCGTGATCACGGCGCCGCGAAGTAGCTGATTGTCATTCGACTAGCTCCCTGGAGACGGCCCTCGTGCTGATCACTGCCCTAGCCTGCCGGCTCAGGCACTTTTCCTGCGCCCACCCACCCGAACCGGCCGCTGGGCGGCAGCCGGCTTCGGCTCGGGCGCCACGGGTGCAGGGGCCGGCTTGCGGCCGAGGCCGATCTTCTTGGCCATCGTCGAGCGCTGCTCGGCATAGGCCGGCGCCACCATCGGATAGTCCGCCGCAAGACCCCAGCGGCTTCGATACTGATCCGGCGTCATGTTGTAGCGGGTGGCCAGATGCCGCTTCAGCATCTTCAGTTTCTTGCCATCCTCGAGGCAGACGATGTAGTCGTCGGTGACGGATCGCTTGATCGGCACCGCCGGCGCCTTCTCCTCGGCTTGGCCGGCCGCGCTCAGCGTCGCAAACACGCTGTTGATAAGCACCGGCAGGTCGCCGGTGGCTATCGCGTTGTTGCCGACGAACGAGGCGACGATCTCTGCTGTCAGAGCCAGCAGGTTCGGGCGGTCAGCTGCGTTTTCCATGGGGTCATTTCGAGGCTGAAGACGATTCCGCACGGTATGGCTGTCAATCGGTCTGGCTTCAAGTGATAACGCGTATTGCCAGCTAAAATTATCAGTGAAGCCTCGACATTCACTTCCGGATAGTCAGATCCGGAAGACCTAGGTGGGGTTTGGCTTCGTCAGCCGGCTGTCTCGGCCTTCGTCCCGCCATCCAGCAGCCGGTAGACGGAGGCACGACCGATGCCGAGCTTTCGGGCTATCGCCGCCGGCCCGAGCTTCTCCACCTCGCGCAGCCGCCGGATCTCGACCGCATCGATCGATGGCTTGCGGCCCTTGTACACGCCTCGGGCCTTGGCGGCCGCAATGCCCTCGAGCTGCCGCTCGCGGCGCAGGCTGGTCTCGAACTCGGCGAACATACCCAGCATGTCGAGAAAGGCCTTGCCGGCGGCCGAGCCGGTGTCGACCGGCTGGTCGGTGGCCTTGAGCGCCACACCCTTGGCCTTCAGCTCGTGCACGATGTCCTGCAGGTCCTTCATCGACCGCGCCAGGCGGTCGATGCGGGTGACCACCAGCACGTCACCCTTGCGCAGGAACTCCAGCAGCGTCTGCAGCTCGCTCCGCCCTGCCCTGTCTCCGCCGCTGCGCTTCTCGGCCCGGATCACCTGGCAGCCGGCGGCGCGCAGCTTGGTCTCCTGGAGCGTCAGGTCCTGGCTGCTGGTGGATACCCGGGCGTAGCCGTAGAGCTGCATGGATGAGCTGCGCCGTCTCGTTTGCTTCTAGACGCGTCAGCAATATCGTCTCGGAGCCTGCGAGGCAACCCTAACAAGACGGGATTTGCCGTCTCACCGCGTCGTCTCGTTGGGGTATACCCTTTCGGCCTTGTGTCGGAGTGAAGCCGGAGCCCAGAAAGCGTGCCCCCGTGGTCTCCCCCCTCAGCGACCACAAGGGGACTGATGGGGTGGACGCCCCCCGACGGCATCGCTGTGCCAAGGTGGTGCTGTCGACCGACCACCAGAGGGGGCGTCCGTGGGACAGGCTAGCACGATCGGGCTGGATATCGCGAAGCACGTCTTTCAGGCGCATGGGGCCGACACGTCGGGCGCCGTCCTGTTCCGCAAGCGGCTCCGGCGAGCACAGGTGCTGGCGTTCTTCGCGGCACAGCCGCCGTGCGTCGTGGCGATGGAGGCCTGTGGAGGGGCGCATCACTGGGGGCGGGAGATCGGTCGGCTGGGGCATACCGTGCGGCTGATCCCACCGGCCTATGTGAAGCCCTTCGTAAAGCGACAGAAGAACGATGCGGCCGACGCCGAGGCGATCTGCGAGGCGGCGCAGCGCCCGACGATGCGGTTCGTGGCGGTTAAGGACGAGGAAGCGCAGGCCGCGGCACTGGTGTTCCGCACCCGCGACCTGCTCGTCCGACAACGCACGCAGGTGATCAACGCTCTGCGAGGGCACTTCTCCGAGTTCGGCATCGTTGCCGCGAAAGGACCGCAGCACGCGGCCTCGCTCGCCGCCTTGGTGGAGGGTCCGGCCTCCGTTCTGCCGGCCGCCGCCCGCACCGTCCTCGCCATGCTGGCCGGGGAACTGCGCAGACTGGACGAACGCATTGGGGACCTCGACCGCGAAATCATGCAGCGGGCGAAGGCGGACGAGGCGGCGCGGCGGCTGATGACCATCCCGGGCATCGGCCCGGTCACGGCAACGGCGCTGCTGGCCCTCGCTCCCTCGGCCGCGACATTCAGACGGGGCCGCGACTTCGCGGCCTGGCTTGGCCTGACGCCGCTGCAGAGATCGAGCGGCGGCAAGGAGCGCCTCGGGCGAACTTCGAGGATGGGCGAACGGACCCTGCGCCGCCTGCTCATCATCGGGGCGAGCGCCGTGGCGCGCTGGGCGGCCCACAACGGGGTGTCACCCGGGTCGTGGCTCGGCCGGATGCTGAGCCGCAAGCCGCCGATGCTGGTCAGGGTGGCGCTCGCCAACAAGATGGCCCGAACGGTATGGGCGCTTCTCGCCCATGGCGGGGTCTACCGAGTTCCGGCCGCAGCCGCGTAGGCGGTTGCGATCCCGGAGCCGTCGGCGGTGCGAGAAGGTCAGACGGAAGGTATGGCGCAACGGTCGATGAGACGGGATCGGGAAAACCAGATTCCTGACGAGCGCCTCGAGCGCGCGGGACTGTACTGGACCCGATCCGCGTATCCCATGCGGGCCTGCGGCAGGTGACGAGCCGCGTTCGAGGCCGGACACATGTCAGCACCTGACCACGCGCCAGGCCAGCTCGGCCGATTCCTCTTGCTCCGATCGGGGCGTCCACACATGTCAGGAATT
>CXWJ01000186.1_pt1 | contig 25367 bp, 14 predicted proteins | sample 590841 | NCBI WGS metagenome assembly CXWJ01 (sample SAMEA3498367, study PRJEB10139) | wastewater metagenome | biome: wastewater treatment plant; material: activated sludge | place: Austria | collected 2015-01-21 | reverse complement strand
AATTTTAACTTTTCTCTCTCCCGAAGTTTCAGGATAACTTATTTAAAGATTCAACCTCATCTTAGCAATAGCACCAAGTTTTACATCCAATTTATAGAAATCGTAAATTTTTATGTTGGTGTTGCCCCCGTTTAATGTGGTGGCGGTAGCGCGTACCAAAATCTTCTTTGCTGTACCCATGTGTGCAATTTTTGTCGCATCTAAGTTTATATCAGTTGTTTTTGTTTGCGCAGTGTTAACGGCTCCGCTAGTAAGATTTACGTTGGCTGCCGCAAGCACTAATTCGTTTGGTAGCAGCAACGAGTCCAGCACATTGTAATTTTCATCAGTAAAAAATACCTGCATTTCCACATCAATCGGGAAACCGTTGGTGATGGTGGTGCGCATCAGGCATGTTTCAATTTTATCGGCATTGGCAAATTTGAAATCAAAAGTATCCTGCACGCTAAAATCTTTTGCTGTTCCGTACATCGGTAAATTTACTTCCATGTCAAGCGAAATTTTGCTGGTGTCAATCACAAAATTTGTTGCAGGCACACCTGTGGGATTTGATAATGCATCAACTTTATAAACCAATTGCTGTGGTTTGTTATTGATAATGCCAAACACATTACTGTTGCTATTGGTAAGAGAAAAAGATGTTTGCATGCTTTGCCCGGCCTGATTTACAGTTGGAGAATTTAAAGGCAAAGGATTGGGAATTCCTGTTTGCGCCAAGGCATAATATCCTTGTGCGGGAGTGTAACCGTCAAACCTGGTTATGCTGGCGCGAACAGGTAATCCAAATGAGTTGTTGATGGTAAATTTTATTTCGGGGTTTACAATGGTGAATGCACCAAGTCCGTAAACATTTTTAAAGACAGAAATTTCAACCGTATCTAAATCGGGAGCTAATTGGTTTTGTCCGAAATAGCCGAACAGGCTTTTAAATTTTAAATCGTTCATTAAAGGAGCAATGTACAAACGATTGGCTGTTGTTGGGGAGGAGCTACTTCCACTTATAAACGAAACGGTATAATTAACTCTCAGTTTATTAAATGATGCTCCGCCATTGGTAAAATCTGCTGTGCATCCGTTTAAATCAAATGTGGCTGAAGGATTGCCCGGGCTTGTTACATTAAACGGGTTGCCGTTGTTGTAACTGAACGGAACTGTTTGCGAAAGCACCATTCCGTTTTTGCGTATAGAAGGAATAGAAATGGTTATACTTCCGTTTTGTAAGAAATCTGAATTTACTACAATATTTAATGTCCCCTCTTTAAATGTTGCTGAATCGGCACGAAGATTATTACTTAACGCCACATCAATAACCTGCGAAACTGTAAACGATATTGTGCCCACATTATTTAAAACAGTAACCTGGTTTTGGGTTAGTGCAATTGTTTGATAGGTGTTTTGATCGGGTATGCTGTAAAGGTCTTGTGCTGTTTTAGAAAACAATGCGCTTTTATAAATCAAAGTACAAAACCGGTTGCTATCAACTACAACGGTGCTGTTAGGGTTATTTGCAAGAATATCGCTCAGCTTTAACGAAGAATAAACCAAAGGCACAGCCATTTCGGGGCTTAAGGTTGTTTGCTCCAATTTTTCCAAATCAAAGTTGTCTTTAACACAACCCACCAAAAAAAAGTTAAGTACCATAACGCACATCACCGAAAAATCCAACAGAACCTTGTTTCGCATAAAAGAAATTTTAATCATTTAACGAAACCACAGTTATTATTGTGACCACTATATAGACGTTACATTACAGATGTAAGGTTTTTTGAAAAAGTTGAGGTAAAAATTAAGTTCTGTAGCAGGAAGCTTAAAAAATCCATTTACTTAATGTGTTGTGAGATTTTTAATACAGAATCACAGATTATAAAAAAAATTTAATCGTTTCACCAAAGTATTTTCACAGATTCAAACTCGCACCAGCTGCGAAGCAGAATAGGTGAAAATTGTTCATTAATTTTTTTTATCTGTTAATCCCTGCCTGCCGGTAGGCAAGTGTGTTTAACCTTTCTCTACATCATGTTTTTATCAGACTATTTAATGAGGGCATTCGTTTTATTTGAATATTTTGCAATCATTATTTGAACCTACCTCATTTCTTCGTTTTTTTGCAGCCCGATTTTAAATTACCCATTATCCAATTCATTTTCGCACCTGACTGCCGTCAGGCAAGTTCTACACATTAACTCATTATCCACATTAAATGATCTCTCATCAATACATCAAACAACTTTTACAAAGTACCGAATATAATAAAGAAGTTACTGTTAAAGGTTGGGTTCGCTCTAAGCGCGGAAATAAAAACGTTGCCTTTATTGCTTTAAATGATGGCTCAACAATACATAACATACAAGCCGTTGCCGACCCCAATACTTTTGGCGATGAACTGATGAAACGCATAACCACCGGTGCATGCTTGCGCATTGCGGGAACACTCATGCAATCGCAGGGACAAGGGCAAACCGTAGAAATTCAGGCAAAAGAAATTGAAGTGTATGGCGATGCCGATGCAGAAACTTTTCCGTTGCAAAAGAAAGGACATACGATGGAATTTTTACGCGAGATAGCACACCTGCGTCCACGTACCAACACATTTGGTGCTGTGTTGCGCATACGCCATGCAATGGCTTATGCCGTTCATAAATATTTTAACGACAACGGATTTTTCTATTTGCATTCGCCCATTATTACGGCAAGTGATGCTGAAGGTGCCGGAGAAATGTTTCAGGTAACCACACTTGATTTAAACAACCCGCCACGTAACGAAGACAAGAGCATAAACTTTAAAGAAGATTTTTTTGGCAAGCCAACCAACCTTACCGTTAGCGGACAGTTAGAAGGAGAATTGGCAGCAATGGCACTTGGAAAAATTTACACGTTTGGTCCAACCTTTAGAGCAGAAAACAGCAACACCCCACGCCACCTTGCCGAGTTTTGGATGATAGAGCCCGAAATGGCTTTTTATGAAATAGAAGACAATATGGATTTGGCGGAAGACATGCTTAAGTATCTTGTAAAGTATGCTTTGGAAAATTGTACTGCCGATGTGGAATTTTTAAATAACATGTACGATAAGGAACTGATTGCACGATTGAAATCGGTAATTGAAAATCCGTTTAAGCGTTTAACATACACTGCTGCTGTAGAAATTTTAAAACAACACAACAGCAAGTTTGAATTTAAAGTTGAATGGGGAAGCGATTTGCAAAAAGAGCATGAAAACTTTTTAGTGGAGAAGCATAAGACACCGGTTATCCTTACAGATTACCCAAAAGAAATAAAATCGTTTTACATGAAACAAAACGATGATGGAAAAACCGTTCGTGGCATGGATGTTTTATTTCCGTGGATAGGAGAAATTATTGGCGGCTCACAACGCGAGGAGAATTACGATAAACTTGTTACACGCATGCGCGAAATGCACATACCTGAAAAAGAAATGTACTGGTATTTAGATACACGCAAATTTGGAACATGCCCCCATGCAGGTTTTGGTTTGGGCTTTGAGCGATTGATCCTTTTTGTAACAGGTTTGAGTAACATCAGAGATGTAATTCCTTTTCCGCGAACGCCAAAGAATGCTGAGTTTTAAATAGCAAGGCGCTTTTAGTATTTCCAATAAACATTGATTTTAGGAGAAAAAATGCTAAAATTAATTATCACTTACCGCGCGTAACACATACTGACAAAAGTGATGAAATGCAATAGCCATGATATTATACAACACCCATTTTTTGCTATATAAAGCTATATCTTATTAAGTAAACTATTAAGAGATTGCTTTATATAAAATAATGATTTGCTTTCTTTAACTTCACGCCCGCTTTTTAAAATGACAGACTTAGAGCATATAGAAATTTACGGAGCCCGCGAGCATAATCTTAAAAACATAGATGTTGTAATACCGCGAAATAAGTTAGTTGTAATTACAGGATTGAGTGGCAGCGGAAAATCATCATTGGCTTTCGATACCATTTATGCCGAAGGGCAGCGCAGATATATGGAAAGTTTTTCTGCCTATGCTCGCCAGTTTTTAGGCAGTATGGAAAGACCTGATGTGGACAAGATAAATGGCTTAAGTCCTGTAATCTCTATTGAGCAAAAAACTACTAACCAAAATCCACGCTCAACAGTTGGCACCATTACGGAGATTTATGATTTTATGCGTTTACTTTTTGCGCGTGCCGGTGAAGCCTTCTCGTATGTTACCGGTGAAAAAATGATTCGCCTGAGCGAAGACCAAATTGTAAATATTATACTTGAAGATTACAACGATAAAGATGTACTTTTTTTGGCGCCTGTTGTTAAAGGCAGAAAAGGGCATTACCGCGAACTGTTTGAACAAATTCGCAAATGGGGGTTTATTAAAGTGCGTATTGATGGTGTGGTAACAGAAATAAAAAAAGGATTGCAGGCTGACCGTTATAAAATCCACGACATTGAAATTGTGATTGACCGCTGTGCCATTACTACCGAAGTAAAAAATCGTGTGAGCGATAGCGTTCGCCTTGCACTAAAATTTGGAAAAGGCACAATGATGTTGTTTGATGAAGCTAAAAAAAAGCTACGCCATTTCTCTCAATTTTTAATGTGCCCCACTTCAGGCATTTCTTATGATGAGCCTGCGCCAAACTCTTTTTCTTTTAACTCGCCTTACGGTGCATGCCAGCAATGCAATGGACTTGGCACTATTCCCGATATTGATTTTAAAAGCGTAATTCCCAATCCAAAAAAATCTATTGCCAAAGGCGGTATAGTTCCGCTCGGTGAACAGCGCGATACCTGGATTTTTCACCAACTGATGTTGCTCGGTCGTAAATATGATTTCAGCATCAATACTCCAATTGAAGAAATTTCGCAAGAGGCAATAAATATTATTTTATATGGAAGCGATGATGTGGTTTCTGTTTCCGGAGATACTTCACACTTTACTTTTGAAGGCATCATCAATTTTATTTTAGCACAAGCCGAAGAAGGAAGCACCACATTAAAAAGATGGGCACAAAGTTTTATGGTGAGTAAAACCTGCCCATCATGCAATGGCGCGAGGTTAAAAAAAGAATCGTTGTGGTTTAAAATTTACGATAAGAATATTGCCGAGCTTGCAGCAATGGACGTAATTGATTTGAACAATTGGTTTTTGTCGGTTGAAACAAAATTAAGCGCGCGACAAAAAACCATTGCGCATGAAGTGCTAAAAGAAATAAACAAACGCATTAAATTCTTATTAGATGTTGGTTTGGATTATCTAACACTTAACCGCAGCACCAGGAGTTTATCAGGTGGTGAATCACAACGCATAAGGCTTGCTACACAAATAGGTTCGCAGTTAGTTGGTGTGCTTTATATTTTAGATGAGCCGAGCATAGGCTTGCATCAGCGCGATAATGTGCGATTAATAAATTCATTGCGCGAACTGCGCGATTTGGGCAACACGGTAATTGTTGTTGAGCACGATAGAGAAACCATTGAAGCTGCCGATTACATTGTTGACTTGGGTCCGGGTGCAGGAATGAATGGCGGAGAAGTGGTTGCCATTGGAGAGTTAGGAACAATACGCAACAGCAATTCACTTACTTCAAAATATTTAAGCGGAGAAATAAGAATAGAAAATTCGCGATCGAGAAAAGGAACCGGAAAAAAAATTCAACTGAAAGGTGCTACCGGAAATAATTTAAAAAATGTTGATGTTGATTTTCCTCTCGGTAAGTTAATTTGTGTAACCGGAGTTTCGGGCAGTGGCAAGTCATCGCTCATCAGTGATACTTTGTATCCCATCCTCAATAAACATTTTTACAACGGAGTAGCCTTACCGCTTGCATACAAAAGCATAAAAGGGTTGGAGCATATTGACAAGGTAATTGAAATAGACCAAAGCCCTATTGGAAGGACACCCCGCAGTAACCCTGCAACATACACGGGTGTGTTTACCGACATCAGAAATTTATTTGCGCAACTTCCCGAAGCAAAAATAAGAGGCTATGCTCCCGGTATGTTTTCTTTTAATGTAAAAGGCGGCAGATGCGAAACTTGTGGTGGTGCAGGCTTGCGCATTATTCAAATGAACTTTTTGCCCGATGTGCATGTGCATTGCGAAACATGCAATGGTAAGCGCTACAACCGTGAGGTGCTTGAAGTACGTTACAAAAGCAAATCAATAAACGATGTGTTGGATATGAATATTAGTGATGCCGTTCAGTTTTTTGATACCATTCCACAAATCCTTCAAAAAATAAAAACACTAAATGAAGTAGGCTTGGGCTACATTACACTTGGACAAGCGTCAACCACATTGAGCGGTGGCGAAGCTCAGCGGGTAAAACTTGCTGCCGAGCTTTCTAAAAAAGATACAGGCAACACCATTTATATTTTAGATGAACCAACAACAGGATTGCATTTTGAAGATGTGCGCATACTGCTTGATGTGTTGCAGCGTTTAGTTGACAAAGGAAATACCGTAGTTGTAATTGAGCACAACATGGATTTAATAAAAGCAGCCGACCATATTATTGATTTAGGTCCTGAGGGCGGAAGCAAAGGAGGAACTATTTTAGTAAGTGGTACTCCCGATGATTTAATAAAAAACAAACAAAGCCTTACCGGAAAATTTTTGAAGAAGGAAATGGAGTTGATGGTAAGTTAATTTTTTATTTAGGCATATTTATTTTTAACAAACTTTTTTTATTTCAATTCGTAAAATAAATTTACAATCAACAGTTCAGATACTTTTTAAACCACTATTAACTCATCCCGAAGTATCCGAATAAAATACTAATAACTACATGACACAAGAAGAAGCAAAAATCCGTGAAGCGTTTACTGAAAAAGACTGGCAGGAAATAAAATCGGAAGATACCTGGCAGATATTTAAAATAATGAGTGAGTTTGTTGAAGGTTTTGAGAAGATGAGCAAGATTGGTCCTTGTGTTTCTATTTTTGGTTCTGCACGCACTAAACCCGATAACGAATATTATGCGCGTGCCGAAGAAATTGCATATCAGCTTACAAAATGTGGTTATGGCATAATTACCGGGGGCGGTCCGGGTATTATGGAAGCGGGTAACAAAGGTGCGCAACGTGCTGGCGGAAAATCTGCTGGTTTAAATATTAAACTTCCGTTTGAACAATTTTCTAACCCATACATTGATTATGATAAAATAATAACGTTTGATTATTTTTTTGTTCGCAAGGTTATGTTTATCAAATATGCACAAGGGTTTGTGGTGCTGCCGGGTGGCTTTGGCACTATGGATGAATTGTTTGAAGCATTAACATTAATACAGACCGGTAAGATTGGTAAGTTTCCTATTGTGTTGGTTGGGAAAAAATACTGGCAGGGTTTATATGACTGGATTAGCCGTACAATGATTGAAGAAAAAAACATAAATCCCGAAGATCTTACATTTTTTAAATTGGTTGATTCGGCACAGGAAGTTACCGAGCACATTAATCTCTTCTATTCCAAATACCTGCTCAAACCCAACTTTTAGAGCGCGAAGTTTTTACTTCAATTTAAAGCATAATGCACCTGAATCTTACAGGTGCATTTTTTTTTGATTTCGTGGAACTGCATTTGCAAGGCAACCTGTGCAACATATCGGAGTATAAAAGCATGTATTTAAACACAGGCTATGGCAATACTCGAAAAATTAGTTAGCATTTTATTGGTAGAAGACGATCAGGTAGATATAATGAACATACAGCGCGCATTCAAAAAAAACAACATAGTAAACCCGCTTCATGTGGCAAACAATGGGGTAGAAGCGCTGGATATGTTAAGAGGAGAAAAAAAACTAAATCCACTCCCAAAAATTGTTTTGCTTGACATTAACATGCCGCAAATGAATGGCATTGAGTTTCTTAAAGAAATAAGAAATGACGAAGAGTTAAAAAGCCTGCATGTGTTTATCATGACCACATCAAGTGATGAAAACGACAGGTGGGAAGCCTATCAGCTAAACGTTGCAGGATACATTTTAAAACCACTCTCTTTCGAAAAATTTACCAGCTCAGTTTCCATCTTAAACAACTATTGGAAGCTGTGCGAATTACCAGAATAAAAATATGGAACAAAAAATTACCGCACTTATTATTGATGATGACCAGGTTGATTTATTGGCAATAAAACGCGCCATTAAATTATCAGGTTTCAATGCTGACATTACCATGCATAATTCATACGAAGATGGATTGGCAGAAGCGCTTGCATCACCATTCGATTGCATTTTTATTGACTACAATTTGCCCGGAGAAAATGCACTTCAATTTATTGGAAATTACAAAGCAGGTGGAGGCAGCGCTCCTGTAATTGTTATTACATCGCAAGGAGATGAAAGGCTTGCCGTGGAAGTAATGAAAGCAGGTGCATGCGATTATATTTCAAAATCGTTAATCAATGCCGAAACTGTAGGAAAGAGTATTCGTTTTGCAACTCAATTAAAATCCAATAACAGCAACGCTACCAAAATTGAACGCGCCTTAATAGAAACCGAACAAAAGTTAAATGCTGTAATTGCCAAGTCTCCCATTCTGCTTTTTTCTATTGACGAAGGCGGCATGTTTACTTTATTTAAAGGCATGGCAATGGATCAATTAGGGTTAACTGAGGGTGATGTGCTGGGTAAATCAGTTTTTGAAATTTATACAAAGCTACCTGTAAAACTACAGGATTTAAAAAATGCTTTGCTCGGAAAAGAGTTTACACAATACAGCGAATTTAACAGCAGGCACTTTGAAGTGCATTACATTCCGGTAAAACGTGTCGGTGGTGGCTTTGCCGGTGCAATGGGAATTGTAACTGATGTAACAGGACATAAAGAACATGAGAAAGAATTAAAAAGTCAGGTAATACTTGCTGCAGAAACGCAAAAGATAAAAGAAAACTTTTTGGCAAGCATGAGTCATGAAATACGCACGCCAATACATGGTATTATTTCTCTTTCAAAAATTGTAAGCCGCACAGAGTTAAATAAAGAGCAAACAAATTATTTGAATGCCATTAAAAAATCGGCAGATAATCTCTTGGTTATTATCAACGATATTCTTGACATAAGTAAAATGGATTCGGAGAAAATGACTTTTGAAAACATTTGCTTTAACATGCGCGAGCTGCTTAGTACTGTTTTAGAATTATTTAAAGCACGTGCTGCCGAAAAAAATATTTCTGTTTTATTGGATTATGATAAATCATTACCCGATTTATTTAAAGGCGACCCGGTGCGTTTAAGTCAAATTATAAATAACATAGTAGGGAACGCCATTAAGTTTACTGAGAAAGGAAGCGTTACACTTCAACTAAGAACGGTTGACAGCAACAACGATTGCTCTGTAATTTCTTTTAGGGTTATAGATACCGGTATAGGAATTCCACAAAACAAGTTGCCAAAGATTTTTGATTCCTTCTCACAGGTTGGCGCTGACACAACACGCAAGTATGGCGGAACAGGATTAGGATTGAGCATTGCAAAAAAATTAGTTGAACTGCAAAACGGAATTATAAGTGTAGAAAGCACACTCAATGTCGGAACCACATTTACTTTCAACATGCCATTCAATCATCCTGAACCCGGAGAAATTGAAGAGGCCGGAAGCACTGCAGTTGATAAACACATCAACCTTAAAAAGAAAGTTAAGTTATTGGTAGTGGAGGATAACGACATTAATCGCTTAATCGTAAACAAACATATTAACGATTGGGGATTTGAACATGACATTGCCGAGAACGGTGTTATAGCCTGCGAAAAAATTATGGCAAACGAGTATGATGTGGTGTTAATGGATATTGAGATGCCGGAGATGAATGGCTACCAAGCAACAGAAAAAATTCGCAACACTTTTCCTGATGGCAAAAAGAGTATTCCGATATTAGCAATGACAGCACATGCCACACCAACAGAGAAAGACAAATGTTTAAAGCTGGGAATGAATGATTACATCTCCAAGCCATTTGATCCAATTGATGTAAAAAATAAAATTGTAGCGCTTGCATTTCCAAATCTTGAAAACGAACCGGAAGAAACAAAGGCTGAGAAGGAAACCAAACCGTCAGCTACTGTTGAACAACCTGCGCAGCGCTTAACAAACCTGGAATTTTTAAGACAGATGTCAGACAGTACCAACTCTTTCTTTATTGAGTTTATCCAATTGTTTTTAAAGAACACACCTGAATCATTAAATGATTTAAGCAGTGCACTTAAAGCAAAAGACTGGGAAAAAATACGCCAGGTTGCACATAAAATGAAACCTTCTATGAACTATATCGGTTTAAAACAAACGTATGAGATAGTGTTACAAGTTGAACAAAATGCAAAACAACAAATTCATTTGGACGAAATACCTGATATGATTTCTAAAATAAATGATGCCTGCCAGATTGCATTCTTAGAGTTGGAGGAAGAGCTGAAAGAAGTAGCTGTAAAAAGTGCATAATTCAAAGTGCATAAGAGAATAAAGGCAAAAGTCAGAAGAATGTACCAAGTATAAAGTACGCAGTACCAAGAGAGAAACGTGCACAAATTCCCCTCTGTGTTTTAGACGGTTAAATAGCGAGAGGGGTTAGGGGTGTGATAAATAAAGTAAGTTACCCCGAAGCTTCGGGAGAGAATAAAGTCAACATTCAAAAGAGAATAATAGACATAAACAATGGCAAAAATTTTTATAGTTGAAGATGATGCAATGGTTGCATCACTTATCAAACAAGCGCTCACAAAAAATCAGGATCACGAACTTGTTCATTTCGAATCGGCAGAAGATTGTTTGAGTAACATTCATCAAAATCCTGATATTGTAACAATAGACTATCACTTGCCCGGCATGAATGGCTTGGGCTTGATGAGAAAAATAAAAGATTATAACTCGGCAATTATGTGCGTGTTAGTATCCGGGCAAGACAGTCTTGAAGTAGTTGTTGACAGCTATAAAAACGGAGCAACAGATTACATCATTAAAAATGATAACCTGTTTGTAAACATTGAAAATGCTGTTAAAAATTTAACAATGAATGTGGTTTTGCGCAGAGAGAACGACATGCTCAAAGACCAGATTATTGACAGGCACCGTTACTCAAATATTTTAGGAACAAGTAATGCTGTATTGCGTGTGCTTAAACTGATACAAAAAGTAGAAAAGAGTAATATGATGGTGCTTGTTACCGGGCAAAGCGGAACAGGAAAAGAATTGGTTGCAAAAGCATTGCATTACAACTCACCACGCTCGCGCAAAAATTTTGTAACGGTAAACATGAGTGCCATACCTGAAGAGTTGATAGAAAGTGAATTATTTGGACATGAAAAAGGCGCATTTACCGATGCACGAGAAAGGCGCATAGGAAAATTTGAAGAAGCGCACGAAGGAACTATTTTCTTAGATGAGATTGGAGAAATGCCACTTTCGTTACAAGCAAAACTATTGCGTGTGTTACAGGAAAAAGAAGTACAACGCATTGGCAGCAACAAAACAATAAAACTTGATTTTAGAATGGTAGCGGCCACCAATAGAAATTTGGCTGTTGAAGTAAAAGAAGGGCGCTTTAGAGAAGATTTATTTTACCGCATACAAGGCTTTTTAATTCACCTTCCTCCATTGTGCGAAAGAGGTGATGATTCCTTGCTTATTGCAAAAAACTTTTTGGAAGAGTTTTGCAAAAACAACAAAATGAATCCTATTACCATTTCAAAAGATGCAAGTAAGTTTATGCTTGGCTATGCATGGCCTGGCAATATACGCGAGTTAAAAGCTGTAATTGAGCGTGCCGCCATACTTGCAGAGAATGGAAGTATTGAAGTAGATGATTTAATGTTTGTGCAATCTTAAAATATGTTTAAATGGTTTATACAGAAGAGTCCGCCCGTAAGCGGACTTTTTTGTTTCATAACAGTTGTTGTAACCATTTTTAAAAAAACACATATAAAGGAATGTAAAGTTCTGTCTATACATGGCTAAGAAACAAAGGCGGTTGCATATTTCTCAATCGCAAAAACAAAAACTGAAGGTTAGTACCAAAATGATAATTGCCGGTAGCGCATCCATATTTGGATTGGTTGCCGGAATTTTTGTTTACATCAATCTATCGCAAACCGAAGAGAGCAAAGCAAAAAGTGTTTTACAACCCGATGTGTTGCTTATACAATCTGATTTTGTGCAGCCTCAAATTTTAGTTGCACCACCCGAAGCACGCATGAGCGGCATAAGAGTTAAACAAGTACGAAAAATAAACACTGAATTGTAAAGATGCTATCGACTTTAGAAAGAAAAATTTTATTGTTACTGTTTTTGCTGTGCATTACCATCACGTTTGCCGTTAATGCTACTGTTAAAAATACTGTTGGCTCAGGCGCATGGAACTCGGCAACAACATGGAGTCCGGCAGGTATTCCTACTTCAACTGATGAAGTGTTTATTGCAACAGGTCATACCATTTTAATTAATGCTGATGCGGAAGTAAAATCAGTAACAGTTCAACAAGGCGCTTTTTTAAACTGGAGTGCTCAAAAAAAATTAACCCTTAACGGAAGTTTTATTGTGCATGGCAAAGCCGATTTAACCGGAGGAAATATTTACCAGCAGTTACCACAAGCGATATTTGAAATTGGTGCAAGCGGCACCATGATTTGGAACCCGGCTGATAATACATTGGCAGGTGCAACACTTTTTACGCAATCATCAGAAAATTTTTTGCCAACAAGTACGCTCGCTATAAAAAAATGGTATTCATACGCTGCAATACCGCTTGGGCAAGTGGTAACCGGAAACTTTGGAAACGTAACCATTACCACACAAACAGGCAATACATTATTTGCGTGGAATCAAAAAAATCAGTTTGAATCTCATAAAATAATTGGCACACTGACAATAGACAATGGTTGGGTAATACTGGATACAACAGGAGCAATCAGCAATACAACTATTGGAAATATTGTAATGACTAACATGAATTCATTTCTTGATTTTCATGTGGGAAATCACCCATCATCGTTTAAAGTAATAACCAACCACATTACCAATACCGGTGGATCCATAAACGGAATCTACAATGGAAATGGAAATGTTACGCTTAATGTTACAGGAAATTTTACCAACCTTGGTAATGTAGAATTAATTTACAACACCGGTGTACAAAACACAGGCAATGGCAATGCTGCATTAAATGTAACAGGAAATTATTTGCAAAGTGCTGGCGATTTACGCGGTGTGTTTAATCTTTCGAGCACCACTGCTGGTAGCGCCTCGCTCAACTTTGGTACGCTAACACATACTGGTGGCGTTATTATGGCGTTTTATGCCTGCAACCAAAGCGCTTTGGTAAACAGAATTAAAGTAAATGGCGATGCTACCATTAACCTAAATAACCCACAGGATAAATTTCGTGTAAATGGATTAACAACCTTGTGGGGTAATTTCAGTAAATCAAAATCGGATCTTACCATAGAAGGAAATTTAACATTAAGCGGAATTGCTGCTGCTGAATTTACGTCAAGCGGTAGTGTAGGCGCAGAGGTAAATGTTATTAGTGGTGATTTAAACATAAGCGGAATTACCACCAACTTTAATTATGGAAGCCATGCAGCAGACATGCAGGTAGGCGGAAAAATAAATGTTACATCGGGTACGGTTTGTTTATCAAAAATGCCGGGGGATTTAACGGCAACCATTACCGGTGATGTAATTATTTCGGGCGGAACTTTGGCTGTTAAAGGTGCTATTGGTAAAGCCGATTTTACCATTAAAAAGAATTTTATACAGAGTGGAGGAAATTTTTTTCTGCATAACAATACATCATCACCAACATCAGATATTATCAATGTTATTGTTGAAGGAATTTTTACACAACTAAACGGCATTTTCAATTTTGATGACAATGCAACAGGCACTGCTTTACATATTCTTACAGTAAAAGGCAATCAGTTTAATGTGGCAGGCAGTGGAAAAATTACAAGAGCCGGCAATGGCTCGTCAACCGTTTTTGGAATTATACAATACGCTGCACAAGGGGTAATGGCATATGCACGCACAGGAGCATCGCAAATTATAGAGCAGGTTAAACAAATTATTTTGAGCGGATGTGCGGTTGATGTTACAGCAGGAAATTTTCAGTTGGCATCTCACACTTCAGCAAACGAATTGCTAACCATTAAAAGTAATGGAAGCTTGAACATGCGTTCTGCTCAAATAGTTTCAAATACACAATTTGCACAAACAGGCTTTAAAGCCGAAGCGCAAGGAAGAATTATTACGGCAAACACAAACGGGTTTTACAATTCACAAAACACAGCAACAGTTTCTTCAACCAATGGAATGACGTTTAACCTTGATGAATGGAGTTGGGTAGAATACAATGGAGCAAGCAATCAAACGGTAACTACTTCAACCAACATCAATCAAAAATATGGTGTGTTGCGTATTAACTTTCAAGGTGTGGCAGATGTAAATTATACACAACTTAATAGCGATGTTGCTGTACGTAAACAATTAATTCTTGAAAAAGGAGAATTGAATCTTAACGGATTTAATTTGATAATAGAATCAAATGCTGCAACAGCCATCACAAAAAACAATGGCTACATTAAAGCAGAAAAAAATTCTTCTTCAGTAAAAATAAAAAATGCACTAACAGGAACGGTGTATTTAATTCCGTTTGCATACAGCAGCGTGAAACAAATTCCGGTGCAGGCAAAAATTATTTCGGGCAGTGCCGATGTTGCTTTTAATACATGGCACACAACACCAGACAACAAACCTTTTCCATCGGGTATTACATCGTTAACCTACAATGGGAATAATGTTGCAAACACCGATGCCATTGACCGTTGGTTTTACATAACAGGCACAGGTATTAAAGCTGATGTTACACTTACCTTTTTAGGAATTGAAAACACTTTGGAGCCTGCAAAGCAAAACAGTCCGCTTATGATTTTATCGTGGGATGGTGGCGCTTTTAAAAACATTCAGGTAAATGGAACCGGTGCTGTTTCAAATACTGCAACTGTTGAAGTAAAAAATGTTTCTCTTGGTAATTACTGGACTCTTGCTACAAAGCAAAACACCACACTGCAAAGTGCATTTAATGTATTTGATGCCACGCTTGAAAATAAAGAAGTACTGCTAAACTGGTCGTTTAATAATGAGCAGGCTGGTGATATATATACCATTGAAAGAGGTGAAGACGGTGTAGCATTTACCGAGTTGGATGATGTAAACGGAACAGGTTCATCAGTTTATGATTACAATGATGCAAACCCGATAGAAGGAGTTTCTTACTACAGAGTGAAACAAAAAGCGGCATTAGGTACGTATACATATTCTGAAATACGCCAAATAAGTAATCAACTGCATGCAACGGCATCGCTCGAAATTATTAATGTATATCCCAATCCTTTCAGCAGCACATTTACGGTTCAATACAATGTGGGAGTAAAAGGAGTAATGCAAATGAGTTTGGTAAGCAGCAACGGGCAGGAGGTGTTCAGAGAAAGTGTGCAGGCAGAAGCAGGAAACAATACATGGAGATTCAATCAGAAAAATCCTTTACCTGTTGGAACATACATATTAGTGATAACAGGAAACAAATCAAGAGTATCAAAAAAATTATATAAAAGTTAAACCACCAAGCAGAAAATAAAATGGCAAAACGTCCGCAGTTACGAACCCGGCAAAAAATGTCGGTAATGCATAAAGGAGTACTGATAGTTGCAGGCTCCAGCATATTGGGTATGATGGCATACCTTACCATTTTTGTAAACACCACCAGCGTTACCGATACAAAAGCAAGCGCCAACAGAAATATGATGGCAGGTTATGATGTGGGTAACGGAGAAATTATAAGTGCATTTGATTTTAACGGCACCGATATCCTTACAGCCAATACCGGACCTGATGCGGTAAGTGTAAGCCCTACAGCAACTTTAGGCGAGGGTGGTTCGGATAACTCAGCAGGCCTTGCCGCAGGAACTGACAAATCGGACATTAATTTGGTTATACCTGCCGATGTACGTTTGAACACCGATGGTATTGATATGTCATTAGATTTTAAACGCCTGGAAGAAAGTGCAAACTTTTTTACTCGCGGTAAGTATTTCAATTTTGGAATGAAAAAAGGAAAATTGATTATTGCATACCGCGTTAATCTTGAAAAAGGAAACACATCAACCATAAGCGAAACCATTAACTACGAAGTACCGCAGGATGATGATTTTAGAAACTATCGTTTTATCTACAATCCAAACACCGGTAAAGGCGAAATTTTTGTAAATGGTGTGGCGGTATGGAATCACCAGGGAGCCAAAGAAAAAAGTTTGCACTGGAAATCGTCTGATAATTTAATTGTTGCCGAAGGCATGAATGGTGAAGGTAGCGGCAAAACAATTTTAGATAACATAGTTGTAAAGGGAACATCGCATGTAAATGAAATGCCGGTAACATTACTTTCTTTTCAGGCGCAGGCAAAAGATAACTATGCTATGATTACCTGGTTTACTGCCACTGAAGCAAACATTGATTCATTTTGTGTTCAACGTTCAACAGATGCAATCAGTTTTGTTGAAATTGGTTGCGTAGGCGCAACAGGACACAGCGAAGAATTGAAAGCGTATGCCTTTGTTGACAAAGAGCCTATTGATGGTAAGGTTTCTTACTACCGCTTAATGGCTACTAATAAGCCCGTTAAGTCAATGGCAATTTCGCTAATGGGTTACAAGTACAGAAAAGAGCATATAGAAAACCAAGACCCACAAGTGATTAGTGCTCAAAACGAACAGCATTAATTTTTTATAAAGAAATTCTAACGGCTGAACTTTATGAGTTCAGCCGTTTTTATTTTGCAAGTAATTAGTAACAATAATATAGCGACCTATTAATTCAACTGCTTTTAATAACTTTATACCAAATTAAAACAGCTCAGTTGGGTTTTTACAATTTATATGTTGCGTAAATTATTTTCTTTTCTTCTTTTAGTTTTTGTTCTTTTTGCAAACACACCAAAGGCTACAGCCCAGTTTTACCAGGGGGCACAAATGACTTTTGGAAAAAACCGCGTGCAGTACAACGATTTTTACTGGACTTATTACCGCTTTAAAAATTTTGACACCTACTTTTATGTGGGCGGAAAAGAAGTAGCAGAATATATAGGCAGGTATGCGCAGGCAGATATTGACGAAGTAGAGAAAATATTTGACTACCGTAGCAATGCGCGCTTTCAGTTTATTATTTACAATAAGTTAAGCGACCTAAAGCAAACCAACATAGGTCTTGAGTCTGCCGATGAACAATCTTACAACATTGGCGGTATCACCCGTATAGTAGGAAACAAAATACTTATTTACTTTAACGGTGATCATGCTTTGCTGCATCAACAGATAAAGTCGGGTGTAGCTCAGGTTTTATTTGATCAGTTAATGTATGGCGGAAATATTAAAGAGCGTTTGCAGGCATCTATCCTTTTGAATTTTCCTGAATGGTATGTTAAAGGATTGACAAGTTATATTGGACGGGGTTGGACAACGGCTGATGATAATTACATGCGCGATGGAATTTTATCGGGTCGGTTTAACAAGTTTAACAGGCTGATGGATAACGATGCTGTTTTTGCCGGACATAGCATGTGGAGGTATGTAGCAGATACTTATGGCAAGCAAAGTTTGAGCAATTTAATTTATATGACACGTATTAACCGCAGCATTGAAAGCGGTTTTTCGTATGTGCTTGGCGTTACCTTAAAAGAACTTTCGGTAAACTGGTTGAATTATTACCAGAAACTTTATTTGAATTCGGACAATGGCAGAAATGTTATTTCGGAAAAACCATTGAACGTTAAATTAAAGCCCAACAGAATTTTGCGCGAAGTAAAAGTGAGCCCCGATGGAAGCATGGTTGCTTATGTTTCAAATGATTTAGGGAAGTACCGTATCAATATTTATGATGTAAAGTCGGGCAAGTCAACACGTATTGCAAAAGGTGGTTACAAATCCGTACAACAGGAAAATGATTTGTCGGTTCCGCTGCTGGCATGGCATCCCTCTGGAAGAATGTTGTCTTACATGAATGAAAAAAAAGGGAAAGTTTGGTTTAGCTTATACACTACAGAAGACAAAAAAACGGAAACCACCCAATTCCTTTACTTTGAAAAAGTTTTAAGTTACGCTTACTCAGATAACGGACAACAGATTGTTTTATCGGGTGTGCAAAAAGGACAATCGGATATTTACATTTATGGAACACGCAGCCGTCAGGCAAAAAATGTAACGGCTGATTTGTATGATGATTTATACCCGCAGTTTGTAAATGGTTCTTCGCAAATTATTTTTTCGTCAAACAGAAGTAACGATACTGTTGGAGTTGAGTACCATAAAAACCCAATGCAAAACAATTTGGATTTATTTTTAATTGACCCCGAACAAAGAAACATAGTTGCCCAACGCTTAACCAACACGCCCAACTCAAATGAAATGTATGCTTCGCAAATTGACAGTACACATTATGCATATCTTGGGGATGATAACGGTATTTACAATCGCTACATCGTTAAGCTCGATAGTACCATCAGTTTTATTGACACCACAGAGCATTATCGTTATTTTGCAACTACACTTCCTCAAACAAATTACACGCGCAGTGTTTTGCAGCACGATGTTAATTACCGCAAAAATTATTACGCTGAACTGTTTTTCAACAAAGGTAAATACAGTATTTCTTTAAAGCCTTTGCCTAAAGCTGATGTTGCTTTTAATACTACACTTAAGCAGGAAACATTTAAAAGCGCTTCTGCGCTTAAAGCAAAAACCGATGCTGTAAATAAATCAACTTCTTCCACAGATATTATTATCCGGGAAAATTCTGAAGTAAAAGACACTACAAAAATTGATATTGGTAATTATGTTTTTCAGAGTGAGTTTCCTTCTAAAAAGAAAAAAGAAGAAAAGCCTGTTGAAACCAATCCTGACTCAACAGTAAAAGTTGAAATAAGAGAAAAGGATGATGACGCTGTTAAAGTTGAACTCAAAGAAAAAGAAGAGCCGGTTACGGAAAAAGCAAAGTCAGATTCTGTAGAATTTGTTTTGCCAACGCAACGCAATTACGATTTGGCTTTTTCTACCGATTATTTTATCAGCCAGTTAGATAACAGTTTGTTTAACTCCACTTACCAGACATACACAGGTGGTGCTGTTTACTTTGACCCTGGTGTAAACGGTTTGTTTAAAGTAGGCATGAGTGATTTGTTTAATGATCATAAAATTATGGGAGGCTTTAGGTTTGCCGGAGATTTTAACAGCAACGAATATTTAGTGAGTTACGAAATGCTGAAAAAGAAAATAGATCGGCAATTTGTTTTTTATCGGCAGAGCAGATTGTATTCAGCAGGATTTGATGTATTGCGAGTACATACACACGATATTAAAATCATTCATAAGCTGCCGTTAAATGATTTAACAGCTATTAAAGGCACACTCGATTTCAGGAACGACCGAATTGTTTTCCTCTCCACAGATTTACAACCACTCATTACTCCCAACTTTTACAACTACTGGGCAAGCGCCAAACTCGAATATATTTTTGATAACACTATTAGCCGCGGTTTGAATTTGTATAACGGCACTCGCTATAAAATTTTTGCAGAAACATTTAAAAAATTTAACGAGCCTAAAACAGATGTGTATATAGTGGGTGCTGATTTCAGGCATTACCTAAAAATACACAGACAGATAATTTGGGCAAACCGTTTTTCTTTAAGTACTTCTTTTGGTCAGCAAAAGTTGCTTTATTATTTGGGTTCAGAAGACAATGCTATTGTGCCTACCGATAATTTTAATACAGAGATAAGCGTTGATCAAAAACAGAATTATGCGTTTCAGACTCTTGCATCGCCCATGCGAGGTTTTGTGCAGAACATACGCAACGGAAGCAGTTTTGTACTGATTAATTCCGAAATACGCTTCCCTGTTTTTCAATACATCATTAACCGACCTATACGCAGTGATTTTATCCGCAACTTTCAGATTGTTGGTTTTGGAGATGTGGGCACTGCCTGGAGCGGAGGCTCTCCGTTTGATGCCGACAACAGTTTAAACACCCAGGTTGTTAACAACGGACCGGTAACGGTTACCATTACCAAACAAATACAGCCGGTGGTAAGCGGTTATGGTTTTGGATTGCGCAGCAGATTGTTTGGTTATTTTATACGTGCCGACTGGGCATGGGGTATTGACGACAAAACCGTGCAAGACAATATTTTTTATTTGAGCTTGGGATTGGATTTTTAAAATATCGCGAAACTAAGGCGCCAATAGTTCTAAAAAATTAAACCAACCAAACCCGATAAGATTTAGTGGATGATTGAGATGGCACCGGTAACACACGTATTATGCTTAGAAAAGAGAAAAAATTCCTAAGTGCCTAAAAAAAATTTGCCCAATGTTTAATACTTGCCCCTAAAGAAATAAAATCAATACCTAAGGCTTTTTTTATTTTTTCCGATGAATAGTAATGTCTATTCAAGGCTGTTCGTGCGGTTTCTTTTGTAACCATTGGCTTGCTTCCTGTAAAAAATGATTTTAGCATTTCAGTTCGCCAGGCAACTTCTGCAAGCATTGCATTCACCTTTATAGAAGGACGTTTAACTTGTAATTTATCAGCAATGGTAAACAACACTTCTTTGTAGCTTTTGTTATCTCCACTAATCACAAAGCGTTCGTTGCTAATGTCTCTGTTCATTAATTCAATCATGCAACGGCTTACATCACGTACATCAACAAATCCGTTCACTCCTTCGCTATAAAACTTTAGACCTTTGTAAACATTGGCAAACAATACAGAACTGTCCGTTTTAAAATTTCCTTCACCAATTATTACAGTTGGGTTAACCATTACTGTATTTAATCCTTCGGCTATGCCGCGCCACGCTTCACGCTCGGCATTGTATTTACTTATTGCATAATTGGTATTGTAGTTGCTGTTTTCCCATACCGCATTCTCATCTATTACATCGCCTTTTTCTGTTCTGCCCAAGGCGGCTACTGAACTTACATGGCAAAGTTTTTTAATCCCCTTATGTAAACAGGCATTAACAACGTTGGCAGTTCCATTGGCATTAATCTGTTGCATTAAATTATTATCATTTGCCAAAAACGAAACCATGGCGGCACAATGGTAAACATGAGAAATACCATCTAGCGCATCTTCCAAAGAAAATATATCAAGCACATCGCCATCAACAAATTCTATCTCATTATACAAATGCGGTTGCTGCTTAAATTTCTTCTTTAAAAGTGCGGTGGAAGATGTGGTACGCTTTAACACACGCACCTTCTCAGCACTCATTACCAAATCAAAAACAAGTTGTGAGCCAAGTAAACCAGTACCGCCTGTTATTAGAATCTGTTTCATTAATGATTGTGCAAATGAGAAGAATCAGAAGACAAAAGTAAAAAGTAACAAGGATTAAGAATTGTAAAGCCAAACTACTTTAAACAAATTTTAAGAACTTTAGCTTTTGCGGAATTTTTTTTGAGTTAAACATTCACTACTCATAATAATAAACACGCTTTACTCTTTGCGATATGCCGGTTAAAATTTCGTAAGGAATAGTTCCTAATTGTTCAGCCACTTTGGTAACAGGATTATCGCTTCCAAAAATAATTACTTCATCGCCTTCTTTGCACGAAATATCTGTAACATCAAGCATACACATATCCATACAAATGCTGCCAATGGTTAGAGCAAATTTTCCGTTTACAGACATTTTACTGTTACCATTTCCCATTTTGCGATTAATACCATCGGCATAACCAATACCAATGGTGGCAACATGTACATCGGTGGTGGCTTTTCCTCTGCGGCTGTAGCCAATTGTTTCGCCTGCCTTTACCGTTTTTATTTGCGATATGGTTGTCTTAAGTGTTGCTACCGTTTGCAGTTGCCGTTGTTCGGCTGCTGTTGGTGCAATGCCATGCAAGCCAATTCCTATACGCACCATATCATACTGAGCTTCCGGAAAGCGAATGATGCCCGATGAGTTAAGAGCATGTTTTAAAACAGGGTAATTAAAATGTTTAACCAACTCATCACTCATTTTATCAAACCGGTTGAATTGTTCTTTGGTAAATTTATCGTGCTCGGCTTCATCACTTGCGGCAAGGTGTGTAAACACGCTTTCAACTTTAAGGTGGCGGTTGTTTTTTAATCTTACTATCAGCTCATTCAAATCTTCTTCTTCAAAACCTAACCTGTGCATGCCGGTATCTAATTTTATGTGCACCGGAAAAACACCGTTAGCCAATGACGCAACATTCCTGCGCACCACTTCGCTGAAGCGGCTTAAGATTCTGAAACTATAAAGCTCCGGCTCCAGATAATACTGAATCATTTGTTCAAAGCTTTGTTCCTCGGGGTTCATTACCATAATGGGTAAAGTAATTCCGGCTTTGCGCAAAGCAACACCTTCATCGGCATAAGCCACCGTTAAATAATGTACGCGGTTAAACTGCAGAATATTTGCCAGCTCAAAACTGCCGCTGCCATAAGCAAATGCTTTTACCATTGCCATAATTTTGGTTTCGGGTTTTAGCCGGGCGCGGTAATAATTAAGGTTATGGATAATGGCATTTAAGTTTATTTCCATTACCGTTTCATGTGCCTTTTGCTGCAACGCACGTGATATACGCTCAAACCCGAAAGGTCGTGCGCCTTTGAGCAACACCACTTCATGGTTAAAGTGCAGGTGATGAAACTGTTTTAAGAATTCTTCGGTGCTGGTGTAAAAAGTTTTTTCTATATCAAACAAATCTGCCTGACGGTTGATGGCATTGCCAATACCAATTAGGCGTGTAATATTTTTTTGCCTGATAAGAAGTGCCACCTCCTTGTAAAGACTTTCTTCGTTTTTTCCGCTCTGTAAAATATCACTTAATACAAGTGTGCGTTTGTTGAAATTTTTTTGTTGGTTTAAAAAGTCAAGGGCGATGTTGAGCGAACCCAAATCGGAATTGTAGCTGTCGTTAATGATTGAGCAGTGGTTGATGCCTTCTTTCATTTCAAGGCGCATGGCAACGGGGCTTAACAATTCCATGCGCTCGGCAATTACTTCATCATTAATTTTAAGATGTAGCATTAGCGCCCAGCAGTTGATGGCATTTTCAACAGAGGCTTCATCGGCAAAAGGAATTTTAATACTGATAAACCTGTTTTGAAAGGTGCCTTGTATTTGCGTTTCGTTGTTCTCTTTGGTTGCTTTTCCTATTTGCAAATCGGCTTTTATGCGCCTGCTCCATGTAAATGTTTTGCATGTGGGCGGGATAATTTCTGCTGTTTGTATTTGCTCGGCTATGCCTGTATAGTCTTTACAAAAAATAAGCAGGCTTGCATGTGAAAAGAGTTTTAGTTTTTCTTTAATTTTTTCGGTGCGCGATTGAAAATGCTCATCGTGTGATGAACCAATGTTTGAAAATATTCCAATATCGGGCTTAAGGATGTGTTCTAACTTNNCTGCATTCATTAAATCGGGGATAAAAAAATGCCCATCGTGCCTATCGCCTTTTAGTGCAAAGAATAATGAGGTGGAGGGAGAATTTATTTTGCGGCTATCGGTAAGGAGGGTTGAAATGTTTTCGGTATTGGGTTTGCCGTTAAATAATTTTCCGTTTACGATGGATGCAATTTTATCTATAGAGTAATGGGTAGTGTGCATGATTAAAAAAGTGCGGTGAAGGTATGGAAATGCAGGAGTTGGGGGTGGGTTGTTTTTACCGCAGAGTGCGCAAAGTTTGGGGGCAGAGGATGCTGAGATGATGAGGATTAATGATTAGTGATACTTGATTAATGGTTGATGATAGTGGTTTAATGATGATTGCATTTGGATTATTGATGATTGCGGCTGGACTAATGGTAATTGCATTTGGACTAATGTTGATTTCGTGTGGGCTAATTGCCATTGATGACGGACTAATGGTTATTTCGCACCGATTAACTGCCATTGCGTCTGGTTTAATTTTGATTTCGGGTGGATGAATGTGGACTTCTTGTGGATTTTATGCATTTCGCTCCGATGAATATTTATTTCTTGCCGATTTATGTTTATTTCTTACCGATTAAAATACATTTCGTGCCGTTTAAAGTGCATTTCGTGCCGATTAATATGGACTTCTTGTGGTTTTAGGTTGATTTCTAAGTGATAAATATACCCTTGTAATTTTAGCAATTATTTGGCTATGAGTTGTTTGTGAATTAGAGGGGTCTGCCAGAGTATGTTGAATGGTTTGGTGTGGTTTGGGTATAGTATAGTAGTTATAGAGTGGAAATTTTGTTTTGGTTGATTTTTGAAAAAATCTTACAGAATTTGGTGAAAGGGAATTGGAGGCTTGGCAATGGGGTGGGTGACGCAGAGGCGCAGAGTGCGCAGAGGGAATGACCCCTGACACCTGAAGGGGAACCTGGTTTTTTAACGGGGTGGGTATGCGTAACCTTACAGGGGCGCTATCACACAGGCAACGCATGCGACCTGTCAGGTGAAATCATTTCTTTCATATATTTGTTGGAGAGAAAACCCTCAAAAAGGAAAAAATAGTAGTCATTCATTAAATTTAAAGAAAGTAAGCGCATACTAAAATATGCGCTTACTTTAATATATAATTTATGAAAAACCTTTTCATCAGTTTGTTGTGCTTATCAACATCTCTTTCTTTCAGCCAAACCTGGAACACCGTAGGTGGTGGAATAGAATTAGTAGGCGGTCAGGTAGCTGGAATGATAGTTCATAATGATAAATTATGGGTCGTGGGGCCCTTCAATAAAATTGCAAATGCAACAATTCCATCTATGGGTAAAGCTCAATGGGATAGTTTAAATTGGATACCAGACACAAATATTTTTGCCAACGGTTATCCATATACTATTGGAATACATGATAATGAAGTTTATATTGGAGGAACATTCAGAAATATTAATGGTAATAATAGTTGCCGGAGAATAGCTAAGTGGGATGGTAGCCAATGGCTGCCTTTAGGAAAAGGAATAACAGATGGTCATAGAATTAATGTTTTGCAATCCTATAATGGAGACTTATATGTTGGTGGTCCATTTCTTGAAGTAGATGACACCATTCCGGCTAAACGCATTGCCCGTTGGGATGGCAGTCAGTGGTATGCCATGGGAACAGGTTTTACAGGAGGCATTACAACAGTTTTTGCCATCGCTGTTTATAATGGCGAGCTATATGTAGGAGGAGAATTCAGTTCAATTGATGGTGTTACAGCTTATAATATTTGTAAATGGAATGGTACTACATGGAGTGCTTTAGGAGGAGGTGTTAATGGTTTTGTAAGAAGTTTTACGGTAGATGCCATTAACAATATATTATATATAGGTGGTCAGTTTAACTTGGCTGATAC
>CXWJ01009065.1_pt1 | contig 25382 bp, 23 predicted proteins | sample 590841 | NCBI WGS metagenome assembly CXWJ01 (sample SAMEA3498367, study PRJEB10139) | wastewater metagenome | biome: wastewater treatment plant; material: activated sludge | place: Austria | collected 2015-01-21 | reverse complement strand
TCATGATAGGCTGTTCAGCAGGGGGCAACAATGCGGCCGGACGGCAGGGTATACTGGTATACTAACGGATAGCGTCTGTGGCAATTTGCAGCCACAGGGACTGCGAACGAGGGAAAACGAGAGTTAAAACATGGCGACAGAAACACCATCGGCGGCACCTCCAGAAAAATCGTTTGCCGAAACGGCATTATCGTTAGGCGGGAAGAGCGCCGACGAAGCGCGGCGGACCGGGGCAATTGACACGGCCGATGACCAAGTTGAGGCCCTCTTCGCGCAGCAATACCAAACCGCCAACAGCCCCGCCCATCGGGCTGTGTGGGACCGTGGCGTGCCGACGGAGTTGTTCGCGAGCGAAGCGCCCGCGACGCCGCCCGAGGTTCAAAAGGTCATGGACGATTCCGTTGCCGCCGCCCAACGACATAAGCAAGCAGGCACGCTGCTGAACGAAGAAGGAAAGATTTCCGAGGCCGTTTTTCGCGATCTGGCGGCGGCCGGCTATTGGGGATTGTTGGTCGACAAGGAATATGGCGGCTCCGGCGCGCCCTTCAGTTCGTTCGCCCCTTTCTTGACCCGAATGGCTTTGGTCGACCCCACGCTGGCCGGGTTGGCCTCGGTGCATGGTTGCATTGGCGCGGTCGATCCGGTTCGCACGTTTGGCAACGCGGAACAGAAGCGGCGATTTCTGCCCGGGTTGGCCGATGGTTCGCGGCTCAGTGCGTTTGCACTCACGGAACCGTGTGCGGGAAGCGATCTTACGGCCCTCCGCACTACGGCTCGGCTCGAAGGGGACCATTACCTGGTCAACGGCGAAAAGCTGTTCATCACGAATGTGGTGCCCGGCCGGACGGTTGGCCTGGTGTGCTTGATCGAAGGCAAGCCGGCCGTGCTTATTGTGGACCTTCCCGCCGAGGAGAACGAAAATTTCCAGCTCCAAAAATACGGGCTTTGGGCGCTCAAGCAAACCTACAACCGCGGCATTATCTTTCGCGATTTCCGCGTGCCGGCGGAGAACTTGCTCAAGCCGCCGCGCGGGGATGGTCTGACGATTGCCTATCACGGCCTCAATCTGGGCCGCATTGCGCTGTGTGCGGGCGCGGCAGGCACGATGCGGCTCATGATGGCCAGCATGATCCCCTGGGCTAAGTTTCGCAAAACTTATGGCGAAGCGATTGCCAAGCGTGAGCTTGTGCGGAGGCGGCTGGGCGAATTGGCTGGCCTAATCACGGGTTGCGACGCTTTGGTCGCCTGGTGCGCTGGCCTGATCGACCACGGCTATCGGGGTGAAATGGAGTGCGTCGTCGCGAAAGTCTTCGGCAGCGAGGCCCAAAAGCACGCGGCCGTCGAGTATTTCATGAAGACCCACGGTGGCCGCTCGTTCTTGCACGGCCATGGGTTCGGCGACAACATCCACGAGTACTTGGCCCCTTGCATTTACGAAGGGGAAGGCGAGATGCTCTCGATGGGCTTCTTCAAATCCCTCGTCAAAGACCACGGCAAGAAGTACTTCGAGCCGATTGGCAAGGCGCTAGCTGCCGCCGGAATCAAGCAGCCTAATCCTCTCAACCCGTCTCACATGTGGGCACTCAAGGACGTCGCCTTGCCCTACGGCAAGTGGGTTCTTGCGCGGCGGTTGCGGCCTGTGCCGACCGCCCAATTGCCGGCTATGCCTTCGGCTCTGCGCGAGCACGCGGAATTTGCCTGCGAGCGGCTGCAGCGGATGGCCTTGGAAATCTCCAATACAATGAGCCGGTTTCAACTGAAGCTAGCCGACCGACAATGCCGAATGGCCGAGCTGTCTGGTCGGTGCCAGGATATGATCACGATGCTGGCGACAAGCATGTATGCGGCCCGCCAGCAGGACCAGATCGTGCGGGACGCGGCGGATGTTTTTTGCCAATCGCTTCGGCAGAAGCATTTGGGTCGGCGGCCGTCGAATCAGTATTTCCGGCAGGTGTCGCAACTTGGCGAGGCGATTGCCGACGGCAAATTCCGCTCGATCGCCGGGTTAGAGCCAGACGAAATCTTGATGAAATACGACCAGTGACGTGCGGGGGAAATCCCGCCGCCCATTGATGAACGCCGACGCTCCACCCGCGGATAGTGATGGTCAAGCTGCCGATGGTGGGCCATCGCCGCTACGTAGCGTTCATACCACGAGTTTTCCGGCGATTCTTGATCAGCTTGGCAGCTCGCTGCTGGTTACCACGTACCAAGCAGGCAAGCTGGTCGTCGTTCGTTCGGATGGCGGCGTCATTAACACCCATTTTCGCGCTTTTAATAAGCCTATGGGGATGGCCGTGGGGCGCGGGCGGCTGGCGATTGGCACAGCCGTAGATGTGTGGGAGTTCCGCAATGTGCCGGCTGTGGCGGCTAAGCTTGAACCGGCCGGCAAGCACGATGCCTGCTTTTTGCCGCGTTCGGCTCACGTCACAGGCGACGTGCAGATTCATGAAATGGCCTACGTGGACAACGACGTGTGGTTCGTCAACACGCGGTTCAGTTGCCTGGCGAAGCACGACCCAGACCACAGCTTCGCCCCTGTCTGGCGGCCCAAATTCATTTCGCAGCTCACGCCGGACGATCGCTGCCATCTGAACGGGTTGGGTTTGATGAATGGCCGACCGAGGTGGGTGACTGCCCTCGGCACCGCGGACTCGGCCGGCGGCTGGCGCGAAAATAAGAAAAGCGGTGGCGTACTGATCGATATCGAGTCACAGGAGATCGTGGCCCGCGGCCTTTCGATGCCTCATTCTCCGCGCTGGCACGCCGGCAGGCTGTGGTTGCTGGAATCAGGCACGGGGAGCCTGGGGCATGTTGACTTAGCCACCGGCCGATACGAGCCGATCGTCCATCTCGATGGATTTACGCGCGGCCTGGAAATGGTTGGCACTTTGGCGTTCATCGGACTCTCGCAAGTCCGAGAAACGGCCGTTTTCAGCGGCATCCAAATCACCGAGCGGCTGCAAGAGACGGAGCGCACGTGTGGCGTGTGGGTTGTGGATATTCAGCGCGGACAGGTCGTCGCCTTCTTGAAATTCGAGGAGGCCGTCCAGGAGATTTTCGCCGTGTGTTTGCTGCCGGGGATGCGCTATCCCGATCTCATCAATGATAATGCGGAACTGGTCGGCAGTTCGTTTGTGTTGCCCGACGAGGCCCTCCGCGATGTGCCGGCCGAGTTGCGGAGCGACGGCTAAGCCTGCCGTTGCATGCGCCCGCGACGGATGTTCCGCTTGTCGTTACAATGGCTAGCCCGCACGCCTCTTGTGCCTTCCCGTTCCTCAATTAACAGGCATTTCCATGATGACGCCCAACTTTTTTCGACGGTTCTTTCTGTCAACCGTGTTTATGTTTCTTGCGCAGATTGCGATAGGGCAGCCCCCCGTTCCGTCGAGCGGCCCGCTGCGCGTCCTGATCGTTGACGGTCAGAACAATCACGATTGGAAGACGACCACGCCGCTGTTACGCAAAGCGTTGGAATCGAGTGGCCGGTTCACAGTCGACGTAGCCACGTCGCCGCCGGCTAACGGGGACATGAGTGGCTTCCGGCCCAAGTTCGCGGACTACCACGTGGTCGTCAGCAATTTTAACGGCGATTCCTGGTCGTCCGAGACGCAAAAGGATTTCGAGAAGTATGTGCGGGGCGGCGGTGGGTTTGTCATTGTACATGCAGCGAACAATTCGTTCCCGGAATGGTCGGCTTACAACCTCATGTTAGGGCTAGGTGGCTGGGGCTCGCGCAATGAGAAATCTGGCCCGCTCGTCTACTTCGACGAGCCGGGGAAACTGGTTCGCGACACCTCGCCCGGCAGCGGCGGCCACCACGGCCCGCAGCATGAATTCCAGGTGCGCGTGCGCGACGCGGAGCACCCAATCACCAAGGGCCTGCCACCAGTCTGGATGCACGCGAAAGACGAACTATACGACAGCCTCCGCGGCCCGGCCGAAGAGATGCATATCCTGGCAACCGCCTATTCGTCACCGGAGTTCAATGGCACCTCGCGCCACGAGCCGATGTTGATGACCATCGATTACGGCAAGGGGAGGGTGTTTCACACGGCCTTGGGCCATGCGGACTATTCGATGGATTGCATCGGGTTCATTACCACGCTCAACCGCGGCGCGGAATGGGCAGCGACCGGTAAAGTGACGCTTCCCGTGCCGAAGGATTTTCCGACGGCGGAAAAATCAAGTTCGAAGAAGTGATTTTTTCTCAAATTCGATTGGATAGATGAAGTCTTTCACCAAAGAGCTTTGGATGAACGTGCCCCAGCGGCGGGCAATTGTCTCGATCCATCGCGACGTCGAAAGGCTGGTCGCGGAAAGCGGCGTGCAAGAGGGCTTGGTGCTGGTCAATGCGATGCACATCACCGCCAGCGTCTTTATCAACGACAACGAATCAGGATTGCATCGCGACTATGAAAAGTGGCTCGAAGAACTAGCGCCGTTCGATCCGTCACCGGAACGATATCAGCACAATCGGACCGGCGAGGATAATGCGGATGCCCACCACAAGCGGCAAATCATGGGCCGGGAGGTGGTCGTGGCGATCACGGATGGCAAACTCCATCTCGGACCGTGGGAGCACATTTTCTACTACGAGTTCGACGGCCGCCGCAAGAAACGAGTGTTGGTGAAGATCATTGGGGAATGACTGCAAAGACGGAAGGCGAGGATAGAAAGGGGAAGCACCAAATTCACCGCCTCCGAATCATTTCGGAAAAATTCTCACGATCGGCAGATCGCACCGCCAATGGATTGATATATGCCTGGCGTTTCGTTTCCAGGAACGTGCCGTGGCGTTCGATGAGGCCGTCGGCGTACGCCAACTCATCTGCGTAGCCGGGCAAGAGCGCCCGCGGGTCGGCGGAGATCCGGTTTGGCTTGATGCGGTTCACGTGGCGGACCAAGTTCGATGTGCAATTGTTCGTGAGCGTGTCGTAGAACTCAGGGCGCTCGGCCAGTTGATTCGCGCGGCCGATTGCATCGACGAGCAGACTTTGGGCCGCCTCGGGTGTGGCGGTCGTGCGGTAGAGATAAACATCTTCGCCGCGGAAATTGGTACGCTGCTGAATCACGTCCCGTTCGTCGGCAAAAATGTACATTAATTCGTACTGACGGGCGCTCCCTTTCCAGGCCGTGTATTTTTCGTCACGTTCTTTCCGGGTTTCGACGCTTAGTGCAAGATATTCCGGCCGACCGTCCGGCCCTGCGATTTCGAAGCTGATCATCGTGTGAGCCAGCCACGGCATCATCGCGAAGGGCACAGTGATGAAATCGACGCCGCGGACGCGGTCGAGCTCGAACGTCTTGTCGTAATAGCCCACAAGGTAAACGTCGTTCGCAAAGTACTGGCAGTTGCGAATGTTGTGGATGGTCACCTGATTGCCGCGAATCTCGGCGGTCGGCAGCACGGCCTGCTCCGGCGCCCAATCGCGGAAATTGGAGGGTGCGATCGTCTTTTCGACGCTCCGGCAGCCGACCAGCGCGGCGCAGAGCATCGCCGCGCAGCCGAGCCGTTCGGGGAATCGAGACACGTAGCCAAACATGCTGGCGACCAATGCTAGCAACGAGAAGAGTGCGCGTAGAAAAGCCGAATAGGCTAGCAAGTGGTGGCGTGGGAAACAATTGCAGAAGGACAATGAAATTAACGGCGTGTTTTGCCGATCGGGAAGCGCCCAATACGTACCAGTGATTGTCGTTCTAGGATTCGTTCCGAGTCATTGAATCAGAGTAAGTGCGACGTCACTGATCCAATATCAGTCAATGGCTCAATGACGAAGGTTACCTCGTTGAATCGAAAATGAGTGTGCCAAGCATCGACGCAAGGATTGAACAGACGCACGAGTGCCTGAGTTCCGGGGACTAGCGATGCTATATCGGTACCTTTCGCACGGTTGCAGAACGCGCAAGCAAGAGCCACATTATCGAACGCCGTTTCTCCGCCGTGCTTTTCGGCAATGATGTGATCCACTTGGCAGCCCACGAAGGTATCTTCCTGCTGAATTAGGCAATACTCGCAGGCTCCGCTCGCGCGTTCCTCGACATTTCGCCGAAGTTCTGCGCTGACATAACTAGTCATGACAAATGAGCCTGCGCCCGAGCTTTGGCCAGTCCCATCAAATGCTCAAGCTGCATGTAATGGTCGAGTTCAGACTTTTCCTCTTCGGAAAGAGACTCTAATTTTTCGCGCTCGATTAGATCAGCTACGCGCAGACGAGTAGCCGACGAGGCTTGATACTCGGCAACTTCCGCCGAACTACTGCCAGATGCGATGAGTTCAACAATCTCTTCGTAAGCTCGAATCATCGTTCCATCATACAATTTCGACTGGAAAACAGCAATCCAAACACGCCTCGTTACAGTCGGCAATTCGTGATCGTCGTTTCCAGAATCGCCGTCGCGCCGAGCGCATCGAGCCGTTCCATGATCTCGATCACTTCGTTCCGCTTGACCATCGCGCGGACGGCGAACCAGCCTTCTTCTTCCAGTTTGTTGATCGTGGGCGATTCGAAGCCGGGAGTGACCTTTTCGGCATCGGCCAGCTTGGCCTGTGGCACGTTGTATTCCAAGAGCGAATAGCTGCGGGCGATGACGACCCCTTCCAACCGCCGCACCACGCGGTCGGAGAGCTGCCCATGCTTGGTGGCCGGGTTTTGCACCAGCGCGCATTCGTACCGCCCCAGTTCGTCGAGGACCACAAGCCGGTTNNCCCGTTTCCACGAGGTCCACAATTGCGTCCGCCACGCCGAGGGCGATCATCACTTCGACCGACCCGCTTAGCTCGACAATGTGCGCAGAAACTTTGTGCCTGGTGAGATAATTTTGCGTCACGCGCGGGAAGCTGGTCGCGATGCGGCGGCCCTCGAGATCCTTGGGGCCGCGAAGATTGCTGTCGTCTGGCACGCAGATGGCCAGCCGCCAATTTCCCATGCCGAGCGATAGGCGGCTGGTCAATTCAACGCCGGACTCCTCAATCAAATCGCCGCCCGTAATTCCCATGTCGATCGCCCCCTCGGCACAGAGCACGGGGATATCGTCTGTGCGAAGGAAGGTAACATCGATCGGCATGTCGCGCACACGGGCGAACAAGCTGCGCTCTTGCCGACGGAATTTCAGGCCGGCTTCCACCAAGAGTTGGCCGGCCGCTTCGGCGAGGCGGCCTTTGCTGGGAATGCCGATACGAAGGTTTTCGGACATGGGAGAAAAGTTGAGGGTCGAGAGTCTAGGGTCGAGGGCCAGACTAGGGGTTGTACACCGCAGCGATTAGGGTTTCTTGGGTTTTCGGGCTGCTTTTTCTTCTATTCCAGAGACGCCGAAGCGGCGGGAAAGTTCGGCTTCAACATCAGCCAGGGTACATTTCCTGTGCTGCAGCAACACCATGAGGTGATAAACCAGATCGCCCACTTCACTGATAAAGTGCTTCCTGCCGGCGGCGCCCGTTTCGGCGGCCGCCTCCACGACTTCGCCCGCCTCTTCGATGATCTTGGCCCCGATCTTCTCGACGCCGCCTGCCAGGAGTTGGCTTGTGTACGATTTTTCGTTGGGGTTGGCAGCCCGAGCGGCGATGGTACGTTCCAGCTTATTAAACGGTTGCGGTGCTTCAGTCACGATGGTGTTTGGCTTCCCTTTGGGTAAAACGGGGACAACAATAGTCTGGTGCCAGTTTAAGTTGCCTTGTGCCAAGCCGCAAGCGAAGCGTTGCGGTGCCCCTACAACCATAGCCATAAATGTCTCACGCATTTCACGAAGATTGGTTTTTGACCGGTGCGACGGCTGTGGGGAAGACAGCCGTGGGTGTCGCGTTGGCCAAGCGATTGGGCGCGGAAATCATCTCGCTCGATTCGATGTCGATCTATCGCGGCATGGATATCGGCACGGCCAAGCCTTCGGCGGCTGACCGCGCCGCGGTGCCCCATCACTTGTTGGATATCGTTGAGCCAACCGACGATTTTAGCGTGTCGCAGTATGTAGAGGCGGCTAGGACAGTCTCTGCTGAAATCCGCGCACGCGGTCACGAAGTGCTGTTCGTGGGGGGCACGCCCCTGTATCTCAAGAGCCTGCTGCGGGGGCTATTCGATGGTCCGCCCGCCGATTGGACTCTCCGCGTAGAAATCGAACAGGAGCTTGCGCATACAGGCGAAGAGGCGCTCTACAAGCGTCTCGCGCAGATCGATCCCGTGGCGGCCTCCCACATTCACCCTCACGATACGCGACGCTTGATCCGCGCCCTGGAAGTCTATCGGGCAACAGGCGAGCCGATCAGCCACCAACAAATGCAATTCGAAGATGGTCGACCAGCCGATCAGTGCCGTGTGTTCGTGTTGCGGCGACGGCGCGAGGAGCTGCACCAACGGATCGAAGGGCGTGTCGAGGCGATGATCGATGTGGGCCTTGTGGACGAAGTTCGACAGCTTACGAGTGAAGGCCGCGAGCTTAGCCGCACCGCGCGGCAAGCGGTGGGTTACCGCGAAGCCATCGCGTTTCTGGCAGGAGAGCACGACCGCGAGCAAATGATGGCTCGTATCAAAGTCCGGACGCGACGTTTCGCCAAGCGTCAGGGGACGTGGTTCCGCAGTCTTAGTGAATGCCGCTTTGTGGATATTGCAGGTGACGTGGATGCGGACGCGCTGGCGGAACATATCGTTCGACAAGGTTCCGTGATGACGGAAAGTGTCGAATTAGCGCCCGACAATTCTCCGCATAACAAATAGAGCGTTCACTTAGCTTCGCGCCGCCAATGTCCACTTCGCCCGCCCGACTTCTCTTCGAGCTGAATCTTCCCGATCGACATACCTCGATCCACGCCTTTGCACATGTCGTAGACCGTGAGCGCGGCGACGCTGACGGCCGTGAGTGCTTCCATCTCGATGCCCGTCTTGGCCTCGACTTGGACCGTGGCTTCAATGGCCAGAATGGTGTCATCCGGAAATGAAAAGTTGATCGCGACCGATTCAATCGGCAATGGGTGGCAAAGTGGAATCAAATCGGGCGTGCGTTTGGTGGCCATAATGCCGGCCAACCGGGCAACCTCGAGCACATCCCCCTTGGCAGCTCGTTTGTCGCGAATCATGGCGAGCGTTTCGGCCCCCATCCGCACTTGGCCACTCGCCCGCGCCAAACGACGGCTGACGGGCTTTGCGCCCACATCTACCATGCGGCTGGCACCCGTTTCGTCGAAATGGCTAAGCTCGTTCATCGGGGATTTACACGATGTGTGATGTTAGTTTTGGGACGAAGGGCTTGAATCACAATCGCAAGCATGATGCCAACCAGCCCACCAAGCGCGGCCAGCGCCATGTCTCGTTGTGCGTCCCATATATCGCCCTGCTGTCCATTGTAAGCTTCGGCCCAATCAGGTGCTAAGGTCATGGCAAGGGCCCACTCGATTATCTCATAAACGGCACTCATTGCCAAAATGCAGGTCAGGCCCATGACGGCTGAGGTTAATGTGGTTAGCCGCCCGCGCTTCTCGAATAATCGCCAAGCCGGCCACACTAATAGCAAGCCAAAGCAGAAATGGACCAGCCGGTCGTAATGATTTCGCACCAAGCTGAAGCGCTCGTTCAGACGAACGCCGAGCAACCGCTGCGACCAGTCATCATACGGCACGTACGAGTAAATGTAGCGAGCGCCAAGGACGTGAAGCAGCAGAAATAGCACTCCGAGCGTAAAGCTAACCCCGCCGATTTGCAGCCGCCGGTCGGCAACTACCAATCCAGCCACGGCTAAGACCGTGGGCACGTGTTGCAGGACAATGAATTCTGGGTAGGGGACGCGGATGCAGCTAATGGCCCACAGCGCCAAGAATGCGGCCAGAACCGTTCGATTCCAGCGGTCGTCAGGGAGAAGCTGGCGAACGAAGTTCATGATTTATTCATTCTTGGCCGGTTCGCTCGCGTTACCAACTTTATCGCGTCCACACAATCGGCGTAAGACATCCGCCAACAGAAACACGCTGCCGACCAGCACTCCCGAGATGTAACCAAGTAGGCTTCCTAAAAATACGGTAGATACTGCCGCGAACGCAATCAATTCACTTGTATCGTCAATATGAAAGTGCCCAACCAAGCCATGTAAGCGGACTGTGCCAACGAAGTATGCGACCATTCCTGAGACTACCGACGCAAGACGCGGCCATCGACCACCGACCAGCAGTGCTTGCCCCATGCCCACGGCCGTGATAAACGCTGCGACGTAGCCGCTGACGATTGGCGGAAAACGAAACGCGCTGATGCCGCCGAGCAATACGGAATATGCGGCCATGACGACGAAGATGGTCGCCAGATCAAACCTTCGCGGAGCGGAATAGATTTTCTTGCTTGACGGTGAATGCTTGGCGCAATCCACAAGCATTCGCTGGAAGATTTCCCAGGGCGTGCCTGCGGCTGCGCCAGTCTCGTAGTCACCCAGTCGTCGCCTGACTTCTGCCAACTCACTTGCCGAGGGTGTCGCCCAATGCTCGGGCGGCAACGACTCCCACAACCGCGCGATCAGCCGTAACCTATCGGCCGGTTCGAGCGATTTGGCGGAGGCAAAGACGTCGTCAAGATTCGACATGACCGGCTCGACTGCTCGGACGTGCGGTCAAATCGCTGCGGCTAACGACCCTTCCATGCCCCGTGATCTTGAGCCGCATGGCGAATGGCCACGATCACAATCAATTCAGACGTGTGCCGGTAGGCGACGTAATACGGAAATCGGTTCAATAAAAAGAAGCGATATGTTTCATCCCATTTTGGACATTGCTCGGGATGCTCGTGTATCGCAACAATCGCAGGTTTGACTTCGAGGGCGAATCGCTTCCCCGCCCTTGCGCTGCGACCACGATACCAGTGAAAGGCGTCACGAAACTCGCGGCGTGCCGCCGCAAGGACGTCAATTTTCAACTTCATCGCTCATTTCGCATTCAATCTCCGTCCAGACATTCTCCCAAGGTATAGCTGCCTCTCGGCCCGCCTCATACTCGGCCCAGCGACGTTTCACTTCGGCCAAGTCACCGTCGCTCGGTCGAAATGCCTCGGCAGGCGGTATTGTCTCCCAGAGCCGAGAAATCAGCTGCAGCTTGTCGGCTGGGCCGAGCGATTGCGCAGCAAGAAAAGCATCGTCGACGCTAGACATGGTTTGGTCTCTCCGTGACCTCATTTTAGAGTCAGGAGACGATTTGCGTCAAATAGGAGCTGGAAATCACACGCCAGCGCAAAAGTAAGGCCCGGCTGCTTGGGAGCAACCGGGCCGCGTGAGCGGGTGGGGGCGATGAGAGACGGGATCTCTCAATCGCCTCGCGGTCAATTCGTTTGACCGACCCTATTCGCTATAGTAACCGCCGCGTTGGTCAATCCGCGACGAATTAGCTTCTCAACTATTAGCCATTAGCTGTTAGCAATTAGCCAGAAACTATGTCCCTCTGGATAACAGCTAACAGCTAACAGCTGACAGCTTTCTATACCAATTCCTTCTTTGCACCAATCAAGGTCCGCAAACGCTCGGCCAACAGGGCGGCGTCAAACGGCTTCTTGAACGTCTCGTTGATGCTCGAACGATCGAAGTTGGCGGTCGAGCTATCGTCCGGCAACAGGGCGATCAGAATCGTCTCGCCGAACTCGGCGTTGCGACGCAGATTTTGGCAAATCTGCAGCGCCTCGACCTGTCCGATTGAGAAATCAACGATGATGCAATCGGGGTGGAAACTCTCGGCTTGAATGCCTGCTTCGAAGCCACTCGCAGCTGTCGAGTTGCGGAACGATCTCTCGGGAGGCAACTCGCGCTTGAGGTTTTCGATCAGCACCTGATCCTGGGCCACGATGAGGACTTTGGCCATTGCCTCATCTTCCAGGTCACCAAGGGGCATTCCGTGCTCCTTGAGGAACTTGATCAAATATTCACGCGGGATGCGACGGTCCTGGGAACCGGGGATACGGTATCCCTTCAGACGTCCGGAGTCGAACCACTTGCTGACAGTACGCGGGGCCACTTTGCAGATCTTCGCGACCTGACCAGTAGTAAAGACCTTCATCGGGCTCTCCAATTGTCTTGCTAAGTGTCCGCTGAGTCGTCGGCCGCAAGGCGAACGTCCGCCTGGACCGAAATCAAATTTGCCCCGCACTTGCAGCTTACGGTCTGGCGCTGATTCCCTCGCGCTTGCTGTACTCAAACCGTCTGCAAATGTCTGGGTCGGGGCCTCTTCGTTAAGTTACCGGGTTGGGTTGGGCCAGGTCCTTCTGATCCGCGCCTTGGTTACTGCTTGCATCGGCTAGCATTGCAGGCGGAGATCGGTCAAATCCGTTCGATTTTCCGGATGCGGAGCAACCGGCCCGGCATAACCGGAACAATCGGATTAACCGAGCCAACCCGCGTACTGACACAATGCGTGCCAAATCCGGGTCAGGACGTGCAGGAAGACGCTCGCCACCAAGTTAGACCGCTCGCGCGGCCTCACGAGGCGCAAAGTCATTAGGTGGGACTAAGTGTCGGCAGGCTCCCCCCTGCGAACCGTTCCACTTGCCGCACGCCTGGTTAGCGTGCCGCATGGTGGGACGGCCCATCCGATAGTTAATTTCGATTAGACCGACCATTGAACTTTAGACAGATTCGGTAGTCTTGCCGGCAGAACGGGTCGTAACACTTGTTTCCGACGTATCGGTACAAGCAAATACAGGGGTTTCCGGCCTGCATTTAAATCTGCGTCCGATGGTGTTGCGACAGAAGGTCACGGGCGCGGACGGCGACTTCGTAGGCCATGCTCGGATGATAGCTTTATGCCGCGCGCTTCAAGCTCTCTGACTGGGTGCTGGCAACCAGCGAACTGGGCCGAATGTGCCCATCTTCGCTCACATCTTCGAAACGCACGGAAACACGTTTTGAAACACCTGACTCTTCCATCGTGACGCCATAGATCGTATCAGCTCCAGACATTGTCTTTTTTGAATGAGTAACCACGAGAAACTGCGTAAACGAGAGGAACTCTCTTAGTACGCCCACAAACCGCCCGATGTTCGCCTCATCCAGCGCGGCATCCACTTCGTCCAATACACAGAAGGGGCTCGGCTTACTGCGAAAGACTGCTAGCAAAAGCGCAACGCAGGTGAGCGTTTTTTCGCCGCCCGACAGCAGAGAGATGCTGCATTTTTCTTTCCCCGGGGGGCGGGCGACGATCTCGATGCCCGATTCCAGCACGTCATCCGCTTCGTCCACAATGATGTCCGCTTCACCGCCGCCAAACATTCGCCGGAATAATTCTTGAAAATGACCGCGGACCATCTCCAAGGTTGCCAGAAACAGTTGCCGACTGTCGATATTGATCCGCTGAATGATGCGCTCCAGCGATGCCTTCGCCTCGACTAGATCCTTGTACTGATGCGAAAGATTGGCAAAGCGGACTTCCAAGCCGTCTAGTTCGTCCAAGGCCGTGAGATTCACCGTCCCCAGGTCGTTTAACTGCTGCCGCAACTCGGCAATTTCACGCTCCACCGCGTCACGATTGATAGCGGTAGGGGGCAAGGAGCCAGGAGCAGTGAGTTCGGATTGACTCCCCGCCTCTTTCTCTATGCTCTCACCTGCTTCAGTGAGATCAATACCGTAATCATCTCGCATGCGTTCGCAAAGCGTCTGACGTTCGTGACGCAGTCGTCCCGTAGCAACCTCAAGCTTATGCTGTTGAGATTGGAATTGGGCAATCTCGTGCCGCTTGGTGCGTACTTCTTCTTGGATAACCGTGCGGGTTCCACGTTCCGTCTCGGTTGCGGCCGTCTGCCTCGTCAGTTCCTGAACCTGCTGCTCCTTTTGAAGAAACAGGTCGGCTAGCGTCTGGCCAGCGACGAGGATCGCGGCATCAAGTTCGGCTAGTTGGGCCTGTTGCGAGGCAAGCCGTTCGCGCATATCAGCACGTGCGCGCTCCCGTTCTTCTTCGTTTCGCTTGGCTTGCTCGGCTTGTTGCCGCAGCATTTCGACGCGCTGTTCGCATTTAGCGACGACGATTTGCCCTTCGGTGGCCGCCGTCTGCAATTCGGAATAGCTCCGATCGCACGTAGCCACATCTCGGCTGGTTGCTTGAATGGCGGTCTGAAATTCACCAGCGGATTGAGTCACGATGACTAGCCGTTGCTGGTTCCTTTGAATTTCAACTGCAATGGTCGCTGCTTGCTCTTCGTTACCTCGCAACTCCGCGGCGATCTGTTCGGACTCACGCACTATATGATCGTGTTGGCCTTGCAGAATGGCTGTCTGTTGACGTTGCTCAGCCAACCTACTCGCCAACTCGGCATACGCTGCGACTGACGAGGCAACCAATGCTTCTTGTCGAGCACGTTCTTGCTCTAGTCGATCGTGCAAACTCGCGTGATGCTCAAGCTGCTTCTCCAATTCGGCAACCTGCTCGCGACAGGCGCGGAGCTCGCTGCGACGAGACAGCATCCCCAACGCCCCCTGGGTTTGACCAACGATCAGCGTCCCGTCTGCGGCAAGAAACTCTCCATCGCTGGTGACGAACTCCAGCCCGCGGCCGGAAGTTTGCGAAAGCCGTAGTGCCGTCGATAGTCTGTCCACTAGCCAAGTGCGGCCCACAAGCCGTCGCACCAACGATTCGTATTCGCCGGCAGTTTCCACAAACTGGTCGGCACGGCCCATCACACCGCCTTCGCCGGAAAGATCAACATGATCCAAGGCCGTCAATGGCATGCGAATATCGAGCCGCAAAAATCCTATTCGGCCGGTAACTCCCAGAGATGCTTTCTGCAACCATTCCAGTAGCTGATCTCCGTCTCTCAGGACAACGAACTGGGCTCTTTCCCCCAGGGCCACTTCAACCAATGGAGCCGAATCGACGTCAACGTGAAACAAATCAGCCACTACTCCGAGGACATTGCCGAAAGGCCCATCGGGTGCTTCACGCGCCAGTTTCAACACGTCTTGCACACCGGAATCGAGCCCTTCCAAACGCTGCTCGAGCTCAGACAAGACCGCGATCCGCTCGTTAGTGCGCGCTAATCGGCCTTCAGCTTGGCGATGCTGTTTGTCTGTCCGCGACAATTCGCGGCGGACGTGGGCTAGCCGCTGCTCTGCTGAGCTGAGCGTTGCCTGGCAGGAGGCAACCTGTGCCGATAGTTCAAGCTGGAACGGTGCGAGCTCGGCAATTGTTTCTTTCAGCTCCTCTCGTTGTTTCTCGGAGTTTGTCAATTGCTCTCGCAACTGCCCATGGTCCGCTTGAGAGGCGGCAAACTGAGCTTCGAGAGCAGTAATGTGATTTTGTAGCTCCTTGACGGAGCGCGTGGCGTCGGCATGTTGAACGCGAATTCGCTCGAGCGCGGTCCGGGCTACGTCCAATTCTTGACGTTTGACGTCCGCGAATTGAGAGCGTTCGCGCCATTCGGCTTGAGCAGACTCAAGCTTAGCCACGGCGGCTTGGAACCGTGCGGCAGCATCGCTAGATTGCTCGGCCACGCCGTCGGATCGCGTGTTCATAGCCGCAAGTTGATTCCGAACGCGAGCCACCTCATGCTGGAGGTCGGTACGACGCGAGCGTTGATTCTCTACGGTCGCTTGGAGAGCCGCGATTTGTTCGCGCGTTCCGAACGCCGCTGTCTCAACTTCACGTAACCGATGCACAGCCGCTTCAATCATACTCTCCAGCTCGGCGGCCTTTGCTTCAGATTGTTCCAATGCTGCGGCCATATCGAGCTGGCGGCGCCGCAGTTCGGCCATTTTCTCGTCGCGCGCAGAGATCTGCTTGGTTAGAGCTCGCCAATCGACGAGACCTACCTCCGTACGGAGCTGCTGCAGCCGCGCACCACATTCGCGGTATCGGCGGGCCTTGCCGGCTTGCGAACGGACGCCGCGAAGCCGGCTTTCCACTTCATCCACAATATCCGAAAGGCGCAGCAGGTTTTGCTCCACCCGTTCCAACCGGCGCTCGGCGACGACCTTTTTCGCCTTGAATTGACTGATGCCGGCCGCTTCTTCGAAAATAACGCGCCGATCACGCGGTGAAGACTGAAGCAAGGCATCCACTTTGCCTTGTTCAATGATGCAATAGGCTTCTGTAGTAATTCCGGTGCCTGACAGAAGCTCACGAATGTCTCGTAATCGGCACGCCTGACGATTGATCAGATATTCGCCTTCGCCGCTGCGATAGACGCGGCGAGTAACGTGCACTTCCTTCGCGTCGATCGGTAGCCGGCCATCCGCATTGTCGAACGTGAGCGTCGCCTCTCCAGTCCCCAGTGGGCCGCGCGAAGCGCAACCGTTGAAGATGACGTCCGTCATCTCTTTGCCGCGCAGCGACTTTGCGCTTTGGGAGCCTAGTACCCACTTGATCGCATCGACCAAGTTCGACTTGCCCGATCCGTTGGGGCCGACGACTACCGAAATGCCGCGCGGAAATTCAAGCCGCGTTCGATCGGCAAAGCTCTTAAAGCCGGAAAGTTCGAGCGCTTTGAGCATGGAAGAGAATTTCGGATTTCGGATCAGGGATTGCGGATTTGAAATAGCTGTCTTGTAATCCGCAATCCGAAATCCGCAATCCGAAATATCTTGTCGCTCGAACTTTCGTCACTGTTGTTGACTGAATAAATCCGGCAATGGTGTCGCCACGTTGACGGGCGCATCCTGTTCGTTAGCCGGGGAAGAAGGAGTTTCTTCGCCGCTATGCACGGCCGCATTGCGATCGTACCGGCGACCCGGCTGTGGCAGCGCATCGACTTCAAACCGAGTTATTAGAGACCCGTCCCGCTTGGCTTCCTGCAAGGCCTGCACGACATCCGGGTAGGTTCCTCCTAGCTCCACGATGGCCCTAATCACCTCTTCCACGCGCGTCGATACTACCTGCTGTTGCGGCTCCGTACCCGACTTGAAACGGCTTATGGTGATCTTATCGCCCCCACTGAGGCCCTTGACCATGATGTTCTTGCCCGCATCTAACACCAGCGGTAATTGAAATTTCTGTTCGGCTCCAAACAGCACCACTTCCGGGTAATGACTGTTGGTAACGTGAACCATATCCGGCCCCGGCACTTCGAGTACGTGAAGACGGAATTGATCGCCCAGCTTCTCTCCTCGGATCAGTGGATCGCGCTCGTTCATCGCCCACAAAGAGCGGAACGCACCGTACCGTGTTTCGGCACTTTTCACTTCCAACAGCGAGCGCAAGGCGTCGTACGCCAAGGCGTCGTCCATCGCGCTCAGTGCGGCAAGAGCATTCACGCGGAATGCCGGCTCATGGCGGGCAACGTCGGCGAGCGTTTCCACTGCCGCGGTATCGTCCAAATATGCCAAAGCTTCGGATGCGTAGAAACGGACTTCCCGGTCGGTTGACTTGAGTCCGCGCGTAAGAATTTCTTCCGCTTGTTCGTTGCCGATAGCCTCCAGCCGGACGGCTGCCGTGGCGGCCGTCAGCGGGTCACCCAATTGTTGCTCCAAGAACATCAACCGAGCCTGCAGTGTCGTCGGCGATTCTTCGATGGCAATGTTACGGATCAACTGCGTGTAGCGGCCGACGTTATCCTTATACCGTGGATGAATCACGATATCGATTAGTTCATCTGTCTTGGGATTGGCCACACCCTGTTTACGCCCATTTATGTAGGTGTAGAAACGATGATTGACGGCCACAGCAATCTGCTGGCTCGTCCTCACGGATTTATGCTGGTTGCTGAGAACCAATCCCATGGGACGGGATTTGGTCGCCACACCGCCGCCTAAAATGCGCCCGCGCGTTGCCAAGGCCGGATCTTTTGTCGGGTCGGCAGTTGGGTCAACCAATACCGGGCCCTCCGCGATGCCCAAGACATGGCCTTCACGAACTTGTTCACCTAACACGGCCAATTCGGTAAGCCGCGTGGAAAGGAGCCAACCATCACGGATGCTCTTCGTTTCGCTGCGCGTGGGAACGCGTACTTCTACGTCGAAGCGATCCCCCTCCTGAATGCCGGGCCGTAAGAAGGCACGCACTAAGACCATCGAGGTGTTGCCTGATGCCAACACTTCATTAGGGTTGCTGACTTCGCGTCGATTCATTTCCGACAGGAGTGTAGCCCGTTGCGGCGTTGGAGGCGGATCGGACCCCGTCCCAGCCAAGCCCGTCACGATCGACACCGCTTCGACCTTCACGAAATCCGTCCCGAACGGCTGCGCGTATGCAGAAACATACTTCACGTCCGGCATCGGAGGCATATCGAGCCGTGCTTCGGGACTCTGCGGACGCAGAATTGGACCGCTACATCCGCCACACAGCAAGATTGCCGGCGCAATCCAGCGCATGATTCGACCAGAGATGTCGCTCGGGGCGCGACGCGTCATGCTCAGGCGCTCCTGGAAAAAATTTAAGCGGGCGGTTCGGTAGAAGTCGCATTCCATTCACGGTCGCACATCCTGCACGGCCGCGGCTTGAACAGCAAAAATCTCGTCTACCTTCGTCGGGTAAGACGGAGAGCCTGCTATCCACGCGGGCGGAGAGTACTAGTTGCCGCAATAGGGGTCAAGGTGGGCCGATTGCATTAGTTGCGGTCACGAAGAGGTACTCAAATGGGGACGTCGCGATGCTAGCAAACCTTGCTTTCTATGCCTCGATGGTGGTTTTTCTCGAGAAATATGAGGATTATGTGTCACCGCACTCGTTGCAGATGCCCAAAAATTTCTGCCGCATCGTGTGGTTCACTCGTTGTCGCAAGCATTGTTAAGCGTAGAGAACCAAAAATTTTTTTAGGGTGGGTCGTAACCACCTGGATGAAATGGGTGGCATCGGGCGATTCGTCGCAACCCTAGCCACGTTCCGCGCAGCGCCCCGTGCTTTTCGACGGCCCCAATAAAATATGCGCTGCACGTCGGCTCAAAGCGACACTGCCGTCCCACGAGGGGGCTGAGAGTCCATTGATAAACTCGGGCCGCCACAATCAGCAACTTACGGGGCAAGCGCCAGATTGCGGTGGACAGCGCGTTCATGATCGATCGTCTACAATCTTTCTAACTAACCTGCGTTGAACGCGATTCACGAGCCCCAAAAGTGATGCCATCAAGTCGGCCAATGACGGCACCGCGGCGGCCCTCGGAATGCAAACAATATCCACGCCTGATAGCTCATGCTGTGAGAGACGAAACGCCTCACGCAGCGCCCGCTTCCAACGATTACGAACTACCGCGCCTCCCACTTTTCGCGAAACTGCAAGGCCTAATCGTGCGTGATCCAAATCGTTCGTCACGCAATGCACAAGCAATACCGCGTCAGCAGCCGAATTGCGCGCTGCGAACACGCGCTCGAAGTCACTCGGATGCAATAATCGCAGTCGTTTCGGAAAACTATATCTCGTCATTAAGCTGGATCGACCTTCGTGTCGTTCGTCGACCGATCGATATTCACCGTGTTCTTGGTATCCACATTGGGCAATACTTGCTCCAGCGAATCTCGCAACTGACGGTTCTGGGCGGGGTGCGTTGCGATCGTGTCCGTCGTGCGAGGGCGAGGTCTGTGGCGCGCCAAGCGTCGCACCCAATTACCACCCAGCATCGTGGCCGCCACTAGAAATAACCCGACGATCACAATCGCGAGTAGCGCCATCACAACAGCCAATTTTCGATAGGGATCGAGCCGCTCAATCAGCGGCGCAGCTGGTTTGGCGGCTGCCAACAAGCTGAAAACGAGTCTTTCGATTGCAGGGACAATTACCATCGCAGTTCGGCCCGAGGCTGTTGCGGATGACGCTCGGAAATTTCGGCCAACTGGCGGCGTTCTTCTTCCGTAAGCTGCGGCGGCAATTCTATTTGAATTTCCGCGAATAAGTCGCCGGCTGGTCCATTGGCTGGCCTGACGCCATGCCCCTTGATCCGCAGTTTTTTGCCGCTCGAAGTATTCGGTGGAATGGTGAGTGTGATCGTTCCTTGCGGCGTCGGTACGTCTATCTTCGCTCCTTGTGCTGCCTCGGCTAGCGTCACCGGTACGCGCACATCGAGCCGTGATCCCGTGCGACGAAAGTAAGGATGAGGGCTGACGCGAATTGTCACCAGGATGTCGCCTGCCGGTGCGTCGCCAATTCCCGGCTCCCCCTGCCCTCGCAATCGAATGCGCTTGCCATCGTCGATGCCAGCCGGAATCTTGACGGTGATCGTCTCGATATCTCCGTTGCCCCGACGGATGCTGATGGCCGCCTGCCCGCCTAATACGGCCGTAGCAAATGGCACGGTCAGCTCATGCTTTAGATCTGCTCCACGCTCCGCACGCGGCGCACGTCGCGATCCGCCCGCGCCCCCACCACCTCCGCGACGGAACTGTTTGAACAAATCGGCGAACCCGCCGCCCCCCTCATTCTCCTCCGCGGCAAAAATATCGTTGATATCAAACGGATAGGTTTGTGGATTGCTGGTCGAAGTGTATCGCCACTGGCCGGGCCCTTCGCCGCCGGGATGCATCGACTCGAAATTGTCGCCAAACTGGTCGTATTTCGTCCGCTTCTCCGGATCGCTCAAGACTTCGANNGCTCAAGACTTCGAATGCCCGCTGAACTTCCTGAAAGTTTTTCTTGGCGGTGGCGTCGTCCGGGTTCATATCCGGATGATACTTCCGAGCCATCTTGCGATAAGCTTTTTGGATTTCCTCAGGCTTGGCCGATCGATCAATGCCTAACGTCGTGTAATGGTCTTTGGCCATGTGGCAAGTATGTCTTCAGAAAGCCGGTCGATAAACTCCCCTTCTGCCTGCTGGGAGAGGGTGGGTGTGAAGGGAGATCGCCACTGGCTTAGTTCATTTTTGGTATTCCGTCCCGACCTCCATTCTATGACAAAATAGTTCCGAGAAAAATCCGCCGCCGCAGTACATTCCGAACTCATTTGGAGGTCATGCTACACTAGAGGCAGGCCCAATAAGTTCTGTCCGTAAGATTTTCGAGAATACCAGTTTCACCAATGTCGCCAAGAAATCTAAAAAAACTGGTGTGTCTTCTTGGTGGGTTGATAACGGTGATCTTCCTCACGGTCTGGGCAGTTGAGAAAACCTCGGCGGCCCCGCGGGCGGACGGCCAACTGCAGATCGAAGTAGTCGATGCGGCCACCGGCGAACCTATCGCCGCCCGCATCCACTTGAAGAATGTCCGCGGTCGCCCCGCCCCCTTAAAACTTCCGGGCTCGGCCGAGCTTGGCGACCATTTTTACATCGACGGTAATCGCGAGTTGCCACTGCGCCTCGGACAGTACACATTCGAGCTTGAAGCCACACCTGAATACGTGACGCAAACAGGCCACTTCGAAATTGACCGGCACGCCGACGACGTCAAGCGAATCGAGATGAAACGATTTACCAATTTGGCCGAGGAAGGTTGGTATGGTGGTGACCTAGACGTATCGCGCCGGTTGGAAGATTTGCCGCTCATCATGCGAGCTGAGGGGCTAAGTGTAGTGCCGGTGACGGCAATGTCATCGACAATGGCCCCGAAGAAGAAGGCGCTGACCTTAAACCCCAGTGTAAGGCCGCCGGCTGATACAAAGACTGGATCATTGGCATTTGGGCCATTCGGTCAGCTTGATGAACGCCTTGGCGGCGGGCTGTTGCTATTCAATCTCACAAAACCACTTGAGCTAGCGGCGGCGATGCCCGCCAATCCGTCTTCCTTGGCTGTGCTTAAAGACGCTCGCGCCCAAAACGGTCGCGCCGTCGCTCGCACACCCTATGCTTGGGATTTTCCAGTTTGGTTGGCCAGCGGCGAACTGGACGCCATTGAGCTGATCCACCACCACGCGCTCCGAAACGACGTGGTCGATAACGAAATTGACGGTCGGCCGCGTGACAAAACATTTTTCCCTGGCGTTACCGGCAACGGCCGTTGGTCGGAAATCGTCTACTACCACATGCTCAACTGTGGCCTGAAAATTCCACCCGTTGCGGGCAGCGGTTCTGGCACGAACGATAGCCCCGTTGGTACGAACCGCGTGTACGTCTACTGCGGAGATGGATTTTCGTACGAGCGTTGGTGGGAGGGATTGGAAGCCGGCCAGGTCTTCGTAACCAACGGCCCTCTGCTGCGACCAACTGTGGAGGGCCAGCCCCCTGGCCATGTTTTTCACCTCGATGGCCGTGATTGGCTCACCATGGAAATCGGGCTGAACCTGGCCACACGAGTACCGGTTGATTACCTTCAGATTATCAAGAATGGCGAGGTAGACGCCGAAGTCCGCCTCGCAGATTGGAAAGAGAAGAAAGGCCGGCTTCCCAAACTCCACTTCGATGATAGCGGCTGGTTCCTGGTCCGAGCCGTGACAAGCAACCCCAAGAACTACCAATTCGCCTCCAGCGGCCCATATTACGTCGAGAAGGCAGGGACACCGCGTGTCAGCCGCCGCAGTGTGCAATTCTTCTTGGACTGGATCGACGCCGCCAGCGATCGCATCAGCAAACTGACCGATATCAGCGATGCCGATCGAACCCCGCTGCTAGCAGAACAGCAGTCGGCCCGCGAGTATTTCGAGGGGCTTCTCTCCCGCGCCAACGTGGATTAGGCATTTTACGGATTTTTCCCCGGTCATGGCGGCAGAATAATCTTAGAGATTGCCGATATACAGAGAGCGATTGGACACACTCCGCGCGCTCGTCTGCCAGCGACGATAGCAGCGCGATAGCCGTTCGCTCTAGCTTGTCATAACTTTCTTTCCGCGATCTCATTCATTTTAATTCGATCCCCCGCGTGCCCATGGGCGCAGCATCACTTGCATTGAGTTTTATCGATTCGGCCGTTGACACGCCGATCTACTCGTCTCTGCGCGGTCCCATCGCATCACTCAGCGTGTTGCGGCAGTCGCTGCTTTTCGCGGAGCTCTCAAACCTGTCTTACTTGTCGCGAGCCGAAGCGGGACGCGCCGCTTGCCGAATCGGCCTGCCTGAAATTCGCTTCTACGATCGCGACGGCGCCCAGGCGTATATTTTTGCGAACGACTACGATACCGTGGTTACCTGCCGCGGCACGGAACCGACGGACTGGAACGATATTCGGGCCGATCTTGATTTGGGGAGCGCGTTGGCGGAAACAGTCGGCCGTGTTCACCGCGGGTTCAAGCGCGAGGTCGACGATCTCTGGCCGCGACTTGAGCAGGCGCTGGTCAACAACACTCGCACGCTCTGGTTCTCCGGCCATTCGCTTGGCGGAGCGATGGCTGCCATTTGCGCTGGGCGCTGCAAACTCTCCTACATCAAGTCAAACCCGCACGCCCTGTTCACGTACGGCAGTCCCCGAGTCGGCAATCGTCGCTACGTAAACTATGTGCAACTCGAGACCTATCGTTGGGTGAACAATAACGATATCGTCCCGCGCGTGCCGCCGGCCTTGCTTGGCTACCGCCACAAAGGTCAAGAAGTGTACCTCAACGCCTATGGTAAGGTCCGCCGGCTGACTCCCTGGCAGCGATTCAAGGACCGCTGTCGTGGTTTCCTCCAAGGGCTCCGCCGTGGCGAATTCGACGACTTTGCCGACCATTCCATCGGCCGTTACATCGAGCATATCCATGCGGCCGTGGCAGAAGAGGAAATAGAGATTCTGCCGTTTCGCTCCTGGGGAACCCCGATCCAGCCGGCAAGAGGGCGCGTGGCGGCGTAAGGGCTTCGCGGCTGGCACTGTTCGCGCCACCCGACAAGCTCACTTCGGCGTCGAGCTGCCCTTCCGCTTCCGCTTCTCTTTATCACGACGGCGAGGTTCTCCGTTCCTCTCCGGAAGCTCAGAAATGGCCTCAAACGAGAGAGGTCGATTAGCCTCAGCAACCGCTTCGTCATCGCGTGCGGCGGCCAGCGACAACAACTCGACCTGGCTGCGGTGGGCCGGCTCACCCGCGGGTGGCAATACCCGCGAGTAGGTGCCGTCTGAGCGCAACACTCGCATGTGGCGGTTGTCTCTCAAGTAGGTCGGCATGATTTCCGTAATGACCCGGCGGCGCAAATCCTCTGCTTCAATTGGGAACATGACCTCGACCCGCCGCTCGTAATTTCTTGGCATCCAATCGGCGCTGCTGAGAAAGACCTGTTCTTTGGAGCCTTCGCCAAACACCAAAATGCGGCTGTGCTCCAAAAAGCGATCGACCACGCTGAAGACGCGAATATTCTCGGAAATGCCCGATAGACCGGGCCGGAGGCAACAGATGCCGCGAATCATCAAATCTATCGGCACGCCGGCCTGACTTGCGCGATACAGGGCCTCGATCGTCTCTCGATCGACGAGTGAATTTAGTTTGGCAAAGATCCGCGATCGTTTTCCCTCGCTCGCCCGAACGGTCTGCTCGTTGATCAGTTCGATCGTCCGCCGCTTTAGATCATGTGGTGCAATAATCAGTTTTTGCCATTCGTGCTTCTGCGAGTACCCGGTAAGCAAATTGAATAATGCCGAAACATCGTCGGCGATCGCCTTATCGGCAGTGAACAGTCCCAAATCGGTGTAAACGAGGGCAGTGGACGGATTGTAATTACCCGTACTCATGTGGACGTAGCGTCGTACTTTTTTTCCTTCCTTACGGACGACCATCGCCAATTTGCAATGTGTTTTCAGACCCATGAAGCCGAACACCACGTGGACACCTGCCCGTTCCATTTGCCGCGCCCAGGTGATGTTGTTCGCTTCGTCAAATCGAGCCTTAAGCTCCACAAGCGCCGTAACATGCTTGCCGTTCTCCGCCGCTTCCGCCAATGCACGGACCACAGGGCTATCACCACTGGTACGATAGAGGGTCTGCTTAATAGCCAACACCTGCGGATCGCGAGCGGCCGATTCGATGAAATCGATCACAGGACCAAACGAATCGTAGGGGTGATGGAGCAGGATATCGTGCTTGGCAATTTGAGCGAACAGATCCTCTTCATCTTTCAGCCCCGCCGGCATGCGTGGCACCAGTGACGGCTCACGTAGATCCTTCCGATCCGCGGCTGATACCAGTTCGAAAAGGCTCGTCATGTCCAGCGGGCCGCGAATTTCGTAGACTTCGTTGTAGCCTTCCGCGCTGGTCTTCGTGTCGTGGTGTAGCTCCTCTTCGGTAACCAGCATCTTCAGTAACGCCGGGTTCATGCCGGCCGAAATCTCCAGCCGAACCGCTTCTGTCCGCTGCCGCGCCCGCAACCGAGATTCGATCGATCGTAACAGGTCGTCCGCCTCTTGCTCTAGCAGGTTGATGTCCATATCCCGCGTCAAGCGGAACGTGGCATGGTCAACGATCTTGTAGCCGCCAAACAGGTCTGGCAAGCGGCTGGCAATCAAATCTTCCAATAGCACAAAATTCTGGCGATCGTTCTCCTCGACCGGCACAAATCGCGGCAGTACTTGTGGAATCTGCACTACGGAGAACAAACGCGGCGGACCGATGCCATTGATTCGCTCCAACATCGCTGCCAAGTAGAGTCCGCGGTTGTGAAACCGAGGACTGGGATGGCTCGGGTC
>CXWJ01000794.1_pt1 | contig 25449 bp, 31 predicted proteins | sample 590841 | NCBI WGS metagenome assembly CXWJ01 (sample SAMEA3498367, study PRJEB10139) | wastewater metagenome | biome: wastewater treatment plant; material: activated sludge | place: Austria | collected 2015-01-21 | reverse complement strand
CCGGCGACGGCACAGGTTTTGCGCCGACGTAAAGGAGATGATCGGCCGCGCCCCACAACGACGGCTCGCGCCCCAGGCGATAGTTCAGATCGACCCAGGCCGGCCATAGTTCAGCGTCGGCCGCGTTGACCGTTTCCTCGTGGCCGGCCAGAATGCCCTCGCAGCCCTGGAGCAACAGGTGGCGAAAGCCGCCGGCATCCATGAGAGGCATGATTTCGTCGGGATGGGCAAAGTAGGAATCGGGGAAGGCGCTATCTTCGCGGGCCGGGTTGCGGCCCTCATTGAGCATCTGCCGGTAGCGGTCGGGATGATCGACAATCCAGCGCGGCGAATGGATGGCAACGTCGCGCAGCGGAGCAAAGCGGGTAATGAACGAGGCGAAGATCAACCCGCCGGGTCGCAAGGCGCGGCAGGCTTCACGCACGGCCGCCAGGCGATCCACTTCGGCCAACAGATGATACAACGGCCCCATGAGCAGCACCGCATCATAGATGCCGGAAAAATCCTCGGCTGCCCCTTCCAGCCGATCCGGCAGCGACGTCGCGTCGCCGCGAAGGGGCGACGGCAGATAGATGCCGGCGGCGGTGGCCTTTTCCAGCGCCAGATCGAGAGAACGCTGCGACAGATCGATTAGCGTCACCCGGTAACCAAGTTGGGTCAGGTGGAGGGCATAGCGGCCCGGCCCGCCGCCCACGTCGAGGATACGACCGGGCGGCGGCGGCAAATGTTCGTCCAGTACGCGGCAGGTGACGGCGAACTCCATCCGATGCCGCTCAAGGCGTTCCCACTCGCGCTCAGCGAACCGGTCGTAATGAAGCTCGACCGGGTTGAGGCGGATGGTGCCGGCCGGGTCGTCGGGATCACTCATCGATCAAACTGCGGCCGGTCATCTCGGTCGGCTTGGGAATTCCCATCAGATGGAGAATGGTGGGCGAGACGTCGGCCAATATGCCGCGCGGCCGCAAGTTGAAATAGCGGTCGCCGATGACGAACAGCGAGACGGGCTGAGTAGTGTGGTAGGTATGGGGTTCACCGGTCACCTCGTCGATCATGCGCTCGCAATTGCCGTGGTCGGCGGTGACGATGGCGACCCCGCCTTTGGCCGTGATGGCATCGACCAGCTTGCCGGCGCACTCATCGACCGTCTCCACCGCCTTGATGGCCGCCGGCAGGATACCGGTGTGGCCCACCATGTCGGGGTTGGCGAAGTTGACCAGAATAAAGCTGTCGTCGCCGCTATTGACCCGGTTGATGACCGCCTCGGCCAGCGGGCGGGCGCTCATCTCCGGCTGCAAGTCATAGGTCGGCACTTTCGGCGATGGCTCCAGATGGCGCTCCTCGCCGGCAAACATCACCTCCACGCCACCGTTGAAGAAATAGGTGACGTGGGCGTACTTCTCCGTCTCGGCGGCATGGAATTGACGCAGGCCGGCCTCGCTGATGACCTCGGCCAGCGGGTTGGTGATGTCAACTTCGGGAAACAGAACCTTCACCGGCAGGGTCGGGTCGTAGTTGGTCATGGTCACGATGTCGAGGTTCGGGATGTAGTCGTGGGGAAAGCCGTCGTGCTCCGGCAGAGCAAAGGCGGCCACGATCTGGCGCATGCGGTCGGCGCGGAAGTTAAAGAAGATGAGAGCATCGCCGGGTTCCACCAGGACGTTGCGCGCGCCGGTGTCGAGGGCGACCGGTAAAACGAACTCATCGGTCACATTATCACGATAGGAGTTCTCCAGCGCGGCGGTCAGCGACGGCGCGCTGCGCATCGGACTATCGGCCGTTTCATGGTAGCCATCGTGGAGGGCCACGTCGCGATAGCCGATCTCCGTCCTCGCCCAGCGCTTGTCGCGATCCATAATGTAGTAGCGCCCGGTTACGGAGGCGATGATGCCCGGATGGTTGGCGGCCAGATAGGCTTCCAGCTCGCGGGCATAGCGCAAAGCGCTCTCCGGCGGTGTGTCGCGGCCGTCGGTGATGATGTGGAGGATCGGCTCAATGCCGGCCTTCTCGGCGGCCATCAGCAAGGCGTAGAGATGCTTGCTGTGGCTATGGACGCCGCCCTCGCCCAATAGGCCGATCAGGTGCAGCTTGTCGCGGCGGGCCTTGACCCCGGCCAGCGTCTCTTGCAATACGTCATTGTTGAAAAAATCGCCGCGATCAATCGCCAGATTGATCCGGGTGAGGTCCTGATAGATGATGCGCCCCGCGCCCAGATTGAGATGGCCGACTTCCGAGTTACCCATCTGGCCGTCGGGCAAGCCCACGGCCTCGCCCGACGCGTCGATGACGGACCGCTCGCTCGTACGCAGCCAGCGATCAAAATTCGGCGTGCGCGCCTGGACGACCGCGTTACCGTGTTCCATCTCGCGAATACCCCAGCCATCAAGAATAATGAGCGCAACCGGGCGATAGGATTTCATATGACGTGTGCTCCTCTGAATTGGGAAGATTCTCGCAAAAGAAGTGCGGATAATCAATAAAAAAGCGGCAGGCCGGGAGGCTGCCGCTTTTTAGTAATGTCCAGGCTCCTCAGGTTGGACTCGAACCAACAACATTGCGGTTAACAGCCGCACGCTCTGCCATTGAGCTACTGAGGAATGACAATAGGTGATTATACCCGGCCGGGAGCAAGTGTCAAATGAAAATTTGTCACCGGCCGGCAGGCAGTTCATAGCGAGGCGAATGGGAATTCGCCCGCCGGAGAAGGTATGAGCCGGCCGAGGGCAAGCCCCGGCCGGGAGTTTTTCAGCCGGTCAGAGGGCCGGGCCGCCCTACTCTTCCGATGCCTCAAACTTGAAGGAGATCATCACCCGCGCGCGATATTCCACGATCTCGCCGTCATCGAGGCGCACGTCGAGCTTGGTGATCTCGGCCACGCGCAAGTCGCGCAGCGATTCGCCGGCCGTCTCGATGGCTACCCGCGCGGCTTCTTCCCACGACGTCGGGCTGGTGCCGATCACTTCAATCATCTTGTAGACACTCATGGCTTTGCTCCTTGGCCGGGACTGCGCGCCCGGCATTTAACCCTGGGGAAGTTCCTTCAGGGCCAGATAATCGCGCCCGTGCAACCGGTCATAGATGCGCAACCAGATTTGCTCCAGGTGCTCATCGTACTGCACGTAATCCAGATTGTCGGTATCCACCGTCAGCACTGGGCTGAGGGTGAAGGCGGCGGCCCACTCGTCATAGAGCCGGTTAAGGTCTTGCAGATAGGGATCGGCTATGTTGCGTTCGTATTCGCGGCCGCGGCCTTCGATCCGCCGCCGCAACGTCGGCGTCGAAGCGCGAAGATAGATGACCAGATCGGGCGGCTTCAGCAGCCTGGTCAGCGTGGTATACAACTCGTAGTAAGCGTTCCAGTCCCGTTCGGACAGATAGCCTTGATGATATAAATTGCGCGCGAAAATTTCCGCGTCCTCATAGACGCTGCGATCTTGCAAGATGGCACCGGATTGTTGCAACAAGGCGTGATGCTGCTGGAGCCGCCGCACCAGGAAGAAAATTTGGGAGTGGAAGCTCCAGCGATTCATGTCGGCGTAGAAGTCGGCCAGATAGGGGTTCTCGGCCACCGCTTCCATGACCGGTTCCCAGCCAAGCTTCCGGGCCAGGAGAGAGACAAGGGTCGATTTACCAACGCCGATATTGCCGGCAATGGTGACAAAATACGTGGGCATAGACTTTTTAATCCGATACTGGAGGAATAGGTAAACAGTATATGACAAATCGTAATCCAAAACCTGACATTTGTCACTATTGCCGGGGCGTAGAAGTGCTAAAGTAGAGGGTAGCATAAGCGTCGGCCGCTGCCGCGGTGGCCGGCTGATACGCTTAGCAACACGGTCGAGATAAGGAGTACGCCATGCGAGTGGTAATCGATCGGGATCTATGCGATGCCAATTTGGCATTCTGCCAGCGTTGTTCGGCGGCTTTCATTCGCTACCCCGAGGGAAGTGATCGCCAATGTATTCGTGATGTCATCGATGACGGCAGCGATCTGCTGACGATTGAGATGAAGACCGACGGCCGTCAATTGGTGATCGAATTGACCGATGAGGAGCGCGAACTGGCTGCGGTCGAGGGGTGGGAAGCGCTGGCCAATTTCGATCCGGCCTTGTTCCGCAGTGGGGCGATGGATCGCTGGCATGAGATTCGGGTAATGCCGGCGGCTCATTAGCCGGGGCGTTTGTTGATCCATAGGAACCGACATTCTCGGAAGATACTCGGTTTTCGAGGCATGGGCTGGCATAAACCCGTGCAGTTTACGGCATTCCGGCCCACGAAAAGTAGACGATCACTGCCCAAATCAAAGCGCTGATTACTATAATCGGCACAAAACTCGGATGGGCGCGGGCATTGCTCTTGTGGTTAAATCGCCAAATGCCCAGCAACGCCCCGACAAAACCCCCAGCCAGGGCTATTAGATGGAGCACCCTTTCGGGAATTCGACCTCCCCTGGCACTCGCCGCTGCCTTATCATAGCGATAGAAAACAAGGGCGATGAGATTCACGGCAATCAGCCAATTCCAGTACCAGGCGATATCTAACGATTGATTCAGAACGAGAAACAGAGCCGCCGCCAGAATAGCGGCCAACCCACCGAAGATAGTAAAACTGCGGTTCCTCATAGTTTGTCCTCTTCCGTGGCCGGACGAAGTGTGTACATGGCTAGAAAGCAATCACGCCGCGCGCGATCCGTCCACTGAGCATATCGGCGTAAGCCTCATTGATACGCTCCAATGGATAGACCTGGGAGACGAGTCGCTCCAGATCGAGCAACCCCCGCCGGTATAGATCGGCATACAGCGGAAAATCGCGGGCCGGGTTGGCGCTGCCATAGTACGTGCCGGTCACCGTCTTTTCCTGGCGGGTGATGAGCGCGCCGGGCAAATTGGTCTGGCTGTCCATGGGCGCAATCCCGGCCAGGATGATCATGCCGCCCGGCCGGGCGGCGGCCAGACACTCCTCCTGCACGCGCGGCAGGCCGATGGCTTCAAAGACGTAGTCCGCGCCGCGGCCGTCGGTCAGGGCGCGGATCGCCTCAACCGTATCCGGCCCGGCCAACAGGAAATCCGTCGCTCCACCGGCATTGGCGATGTCGCTCTTGGTCTGATGCCTATCGACGGCCACAATGCGGCCCGCGCCGGCCAGTTTGGCCCCCATGATGATGCTGAGTCCAACGCCCCCCGCGCCATAGACAACCACGCTGCTGCCCGGTTTCACACGCGCCGTATTGAGCACCGCGCCCACGCCGGTGGTGACGGCGCAGCCGATCAGCGCGGCCACCGTCAGGGGGATCGACGGATCGAGCGGCACACAACACACGTCCGGCACGACGGCATGATCGGCGAAGCACGACAGCGCGCTGAAGTGATAGACCGGCGCGCCGTCCTGAGACAGCCGGGTCGTGCCGTCCAGCATTGTGCCGGCCCAAATGGGGCCAACGAACGTGTCGCACAAACTCGGCCGGTCATGGAGGCAATAAAAACAGTGCCCGCAACTGGGCGCCCAATTGAGGGCCACGTGGTCGCCGGCAGCCAGCCGGCTGACGCCCGGCCCAACCGCGACGACGACACCCGCGCCCTCGTGCCCCGGAACAACCGGCGTCACATGTTGTGTGGCGCCGGTCATCAGATGCCAATCGCTGTGGCAGACGCCCACCGCCGCCACGCGCACCAGCACCTCGCCCGCGGCCGGTGGCGCTAGATCGAGTGATTCGATGGTGAAAGGCACGCCGGGCTGCCTGAAAACGGCGGCTTTAATCTTCATTCGGTTCCCACAGGGATAAAAGCAGCCGTCGTTTCCAGGCTGGCCCAGGTTATACAGATATCAGCCGGCGGCGATTGATCAATCGCCGCGCCGGCTACTCCGTCGAAAGGATGTGGAGCTTGGCGTGCGGCACTGTCTCATAGGAACCGCAATGAAATTTGATCGTGAAACCGGTTGACAGGGCGGGATAGTCGCCCGCGCGGGCCTTCGTCTCGTCGATGGCAAAATTCATCAGGGCCAGAAACCGCTCGCCATGCTGGTGCCACATCTCTTCGGTGCTATAGCCCGTCTCGAACGGCACGGCCAGCCAATGGACGGCCGCTTCCGGTTCCAGGCTGGCGATGAGGGCAAAGCGCTGGGCCTCGTCGCGGGCGATCACCGCGCCTGGCTCCACGCCGCTCAGGATAGCCGTAAATGGGTCATAACTCAGTTGTTCGTTCCCCGTTCCCATCGTTTGATTCCTCCGTACAAGTCTTGGTTACCGTTCAATTCTATTCGTTGTCTACATCGCTTCGATGTCTACATCGCGCTGATAACCGGGTCGTTATCCACGGCGAAGGCGTAGGGCATCGCCTGGGTGTTATAGGCCCAGCCGACATGGCCGCGGGCGTCCACGGCAATGAGGCCACCCTGGCCGCCGGTTCGCTCTTCCAGCACGCGGATGGCCGACTCGCAGGCCGACCACGCCGATAGCCCCGTCCCGACAAAATCACAGACGCGCTTGCTGATGACAACGCGCATTAGCGCCTCGCCGTAGCCCGTGGCACTGACGCCCGCCGTCCAGTTGTCGGCATACGCGCCGCTGCCCACCTGCGGGCTATCGCCGACCCGCCCCGGCAGCTTGTTGGCCGTGCCGCCGGTCGAGGTGGCCGCGGCGAGATCGCCGCGCATGTCGTAGGCCACCGCGCCGACGGTGTCGCCCAGGGCGGGTGTCGGCTCTTGCTCCGCGTCGCCCTCCTCGCGCACCAGCAAATCGGCCACCTCGCAGCGCGGGAAGCCGATGCTATCGGCGAAAGCCTCGGCTCCGACGCCGACGAGAAAATTATGGCCGCTATCGACCATCACCCGCCGGGCCAGACTGATCGGGTGGCGCACGCGCTGGATGGCGGCAATGGCCCCCATACTGAGATCGCGGCCGTCCATGATCAGCGCGTCCATCTCCACATTGCCCTCGGCGTTGGGGTAACTGCCGCGGCCCGCGTCCAATACCGGGCAATCCTCCAGGATATTGACCGCCGCCTCAACCGCGTCCAGAGCCGAGCCGCCATCCATGAGAATGGCCCGGCCCCTCTCGGCCGCCGTCTCGCAGGCCCGCAGGGCTTCCTCGCGCCGCTCGGCTGAGATCGTCCAGTCGCCCGCCCCGCCATGTACAATAATCGCAATCGACATCGTTATTGAACTCCAACGCTAGAATCTAGCCCATTATAGTCTTCTAGTGGGCGATCTGTCGATTGAGTGCATAGACGGTTTTGAGGTTGTCTATCTTTGGCCAAGCCACCGTCACCGACCGTTCAGGATGTTCACGATAAGCCACGCTGCACCTTGTCCAACAATTCGCCGTCGGGCGAAAGCAGTTCAATGCGCAGCGGCATCTGCCCGAAGGCGTGGGTCGAACAGCTAAGGCAGGGGTCGAAGGTGCGAATAACCGCCTCAACCCGATTCAACATGCCCTCTTCGATCTTCTCACCGTGGACGAAGTAGCGCGCCACCTGATAGACGCCCTTGTTCATCGCCAGACTGTTGTGGCCGGTGGCAATGATCAGGTTGGCCCATTGCATCATGCCCTTGCGGTCGATCTTGTAGTGGTGCATCAGCGTGCCACGCGGCGCTTCACTGACGCCGAAGCCCTCCAGCCGGTTGGGGTCGGCGTGGGCGCGCACGTGGTCGCTCAGGATGTCGGGCGCGTTGAGCAACCGCTCGATCTTCTCCACGCAGTAGATCATCTCGACCAGGCGGGCGTAGTGGTACTGGAAAGAACTCAACGTCGCGCCGCGCTCCAACATGCGGAACTCAGCCCACTCCTCATCGGCCAGCGGCGTGCCCACCCTGTCGATCAAATTCAGCCGGGCCAGCGGCCCCACCCGGTAGATGCCGTCGGGATAGCCCAGCGCTTTGTAGTAGGGCGACTTCAGATAGGAGTCGGGTTCCACCGCTTCCTCAATATAGTCGTAGAACTGGTGCGGCTCAAGCTTGTCGGCCACGATCTGGCCGGTGGAATCCACGAATCGTATTTTGCCGTCGTAAAGTTCCAGTTCGCCCTTGTCGGACACCAGGCCCATAAACAGCGATGGGAAATTGGCAAAGGTGCGGATTTCGGCGTCGAAGTGGCCGAACACTTCCTTGTACCAGTCGAGAGTGCGGCGCAGGCGGGCCAGGGCGTCGGGAACCTTGGCCAGCATCGTCTCGCGGCGGTCGGCCGTCAGCGGCGCGCTGACGCCGCCGGGCACGACCCAGGCCGGATGGATGCGCTTGCCGGCTAGCAGGGCGATGATCTCCTGCCCGAATTGGCGCAGCCAGATGCCGTCGCGGGCCAGCTCGGGCGACTGGCCGGCCACGCCGAACAGATTGCGCCGCGCCGGGTCGGCATCCATGCCCAGCACCAGGTCGGGCGATGACAGGTGGAAGAAGCTGAGCGCGTGGGATTGCAGAATCTGGGCCAGATTCAAAATCTGGCGCAGCTTAGCCGCCGCCGGCGGGATCTGCACGGCCATGAGGTCATCGCAGGCCTTGGCCGAGGCGACAAGATGGCTGACCGGGCAGATGCCGCAGATGCGGGCCGTTAGCGAGGGCATCTCGTGGAACGGACGGCCCTCAACCAGCTTCTCGAAGCCGCGGAATTGCGTCACGTGGAAGCGGGCCGAACTGACCCGCCCGGCGTCATCGAGATGAATGGTGATCTTGCTGTGCCCCTCGATGCGGGTCACGGGATCGATGGTAATGGTCTTGCTCATGTTGGTTCTCGCTCGCCCTTACGCGCCGAAGCGGGTCATCGTCCGCAAGTCGGGCATCCGCCCGGCCAGCAGTTCGGTCAGGGCAAAGAAAATAATGTCGGCCGAGGGCGGGCAGCCGGGAATGAACACGTCCACCGGCACGATCTGGTGCACGGGGACCGACTGCCGGCGCAGGGCGGGAATCACCTCGACCGGGATGTGCTGGTTCAGCGCGGCGTTTTCGATGTAGGCGCGATCCAGCACCGACTTGACGCTGAAACGGTTGCGCATGGCCGGTACGTTGGCCGTCACGGCGCAATCGCCCAGCGACACCAATAGCCGGGTGTGCGCCCGCACCTTGCGAATCTTGTTGTAATCGTCTTCGCTGCTGACCGCGCCCTCGATCAGGGTGATGTCCACCATGTCGGGGAACTCCTTGGCATCCACAAGCGGGCTATAGACCAGGTCGGCCTGGGCCGCCAGATCGAGAATGCGTTCGTCAATGTCGAGGAAGGACATATGGCAGCCGGAACAGCCATCCAGCCAGACCGTCGCCAGGGTTGGTTTGTTACTCATTTTCGACCCTCCCGCATGGATTGCAGATAGGGCAGGAATTCGCGGCGCTTTTTCATTTCGGCCACGGCCTTACCCTTGGAGAAGAGCGCGCCGGTGGGGCAGACCTGGACACACTTGCCGCAGCGGGTGCAGCTATCGGCCGTACCCCAGGGTTGGTTCAGGTCGCTGATGACCATGCACTCCACGCCCCGGCCCATCACGTCCCACGTATGCGCGCCTTCGATCTCGTCACAAACACGCACACAGCGCGTACACAGGATGCACCGGTTGGGGTCATAGGTGTAATACGGGTGCGAGGCATCCACAGCCAGTTGCGGATAGAGGTAGGGCACGCCAACGTGGCTGATGCCCAGTTTGCCCGCCATCCACTGAAGTTCGCAATGGCCGTTGGAGACGCACACGGCGCAGACGTGATTGCGCTCCGAGAAGAGCAAATCAAGCACCTGCCGCCGATAGGTCAGCAGCCGCTCGGAGTTGGTGATGACATCCATGCCCTCTTCGGCATAGGTCATGCAGGCGGGCTGGAGCTTGTTGGAACCCTTGATCTCCACCAGGCACAGGCGGCACGATCCGATGTCGTGGACGCCTTCCAGGTGGCACAGGGTGGGGATGAAAATCCCGTTCTCCTGGGCCAGTTCCAGGATGGTTTCATCTTCCCGCGCGCCGACGTCGACGCCGTCGATTTTCAGGGTCTTGATGCGAGTCTTAAACGGCCGTTTCATCGCGCCACCTCTTGTAACCCATCGCCCAGCCCATTTCCTGACAAACTATGGAAATGGGGTTGGCTGCCATTCGTTTCGGTGATCATGCAGTCCATGTACTCATCGCGGAAATAGCGCAACGTGCTGAGCACCGGATTCGGCGCGGTCTGCCCCAGGCCACACAGGCTGGTGTTGCGCACCATATCGCATAACTTCTCCAGCAGGATCAGGTCATGGGGCGTAGCCTCGTGGCGGCTGAACTTGTCGAGCAAGTTATACATGTGAACCGTGCCGACGCGGCAGGGCACACACCGACCGCACGACTCGGTCATGCAGAACTCCATNNCGAGAGGGATTCATAATCGACGAGGGTATCGAGGAACTTGGCCGGGATGCAGCCGCCGGAGGGGCCGCCGGTCTGGATGGCCTTGCATTGGCCGTCGCCGGACACGCCGCCGCCGATGTCGTAGATGATCTCGCGCAAAGACGTGCCCATCGGCACTTCGATGAGGCCGGTGTTGTTGATGCTGCCGGCCAGAGCGAAGACTTTGGTGCCCTTGCTGGTGGCCGTGCCCAACCGCGCGTACCAGTCGCCGCCGTTGCGGATGATGGGGGCCACGCTCGCCAGCGTCTCGACGTTGTTGATCAGGGTCGGCATGCCCCACAAACCGAACTCCGCCGGATAGGGCGGCCGCGGCCGGGGTTGGCCGCGCTTGCCCTCGATGGAGGCGATGAGCGCCGTCTCCTCGCCGCAGACGAAGGCGCCGGCGCCGAGGCGGATATCGATGTGGAAGTTGAAAAGTGTGCCGCCGATGCCGCTGCCGAGCATGTTGGCCCGGCGCGCTTGGCGGATGGCTGTCTTCAGGCGGGCCACGGCCAGCGGATACTCNNCGATGGGGATCGCTCTCCAACACGCTGCGATCCATGAACGCACCGGGATCGCCCTCGTCGGCGTTGCAGATGATGTATTTCATCTCGCCGTCGGACTTGGCGACCGTCGTCCACTTCAGGCCGGTCGGGTAGCCGCCGCCGCCCCGGCCGCGCAGGCCGCTGGCGACGATCTCATCGATGACGTCGGCGGGAGACATCTCGGTGATGGCCTTCATCATCGCCGCGTAGCCGTCGCGGGCGATGTATTCCTCGATGCGCTCCGGGTCAATCAGGCCGCTGTTCTCCAGGACGATCTTGTGTTGCCGCTGGAAGAAGGGCACATCGGTGGGGCAGCGCAGCCGCTCTACCGGTTGGCCCTCCAATGAGGCGACAATCTCCGGGACGTCATCGACTTTGACGTGTTGGTAAAGAATTTCGCCTTCTTTTTCCGGGTTCACCGCGACAAGCGGCCCGGCGGCGCACAAGCCCATGCAGCCCGTGCCGCGCACGCGACACCAGCGCTCCAGCCCTTCGCGTTCCACTTCCTTGTCGAGCGTTTCTTTAATCACGCCGCTCTGCGAGGACATGCACCCGGCAGCCATGCAGACATTGACAGTGTGGGTGTAGCGCTCGCCCTGTTCCTGTTCCGTGATGGCGATTTCCTCAAGCCTATCGAACATGGTAATCCTCCTGAAGCCCGTGGAGTCGATCCATCGCCTCGTGGACGTTCACCTTGCCGGCGATTTCGCCGTCGAACACGGCCACCGGGGCCAGACCGCACGACCCCAGGCAGCGGGCGGTCATCAGGGAGAGATTGCCGTCGGCCGTCGTCTCGCCGGCCTTGATGCCGTATTCGTTTTCGATCTCTTTCAACAACAGGGGAATGCCTTTGATATAGCAGGCCGTGCCCAGGCAGACGACGCAGGTATGGCGGCCGGCCGGCTTGAGGCTGAACAGATGGTAAAAGGTGGAAACGCCGTAGACCTGACTGAGCGGCGCGTTGAGCGACGCGGCCACGTAACGCAGCGACTCTTCATCCAGGAAGCCAAAGGACTCCTGCACGGTGTGGAGCGTTTCAATCAGGCCGTCACGCTCGAAGCCGTTGCGCTGCATGGTCGCCTGAACGATGCGCCAGCGTTTGTCGTCCGACGGCGGTTCGATCTTTTCGTTCCGCGATGACATAAGCCTCCTACAACTCGTTCATCAACCTATCCCCGCTTGCCCGGTTCACGGGAGTGATGGGCGTACTGAGGGCCAGATGATGAGATAACCGTTCGTTTTCAGGCAGGGCAAAACGCCCACACGCAGAGCGTTCGGCTCCGCCCAGGCGGTTATGCGTGTAATAGGCTTATTGTGACAGAAACAATGGGCTATAGTTAGTGAAATTTGTCACAAATAGCAGTGACGAGTGTCACCTTTATTCATCTCACCGGCGTCCTGCATGTAGGGCGCGATGGCATCCCACCCCAGCGCCCCACCCCTATCCGGCTGCCAGGCGTGTACCAACCGCCACACCAGGATCAACCAGCAGCCGCGTGACAAGGCCGGGGGTCAAGCCAGAGAATATCCGTATGGCGAGGCCGGGATTGGCCTCCACCAGCGCCACCATCGCCCCTACCTTAGCGGCCATCCCCCCGGTGACGTCGGTGCCGCGCGACCCGCCCAGCGCCGGCAAATAGGACGGCAAGGTAGCCGCGGTAATGAGCGGAATCACATTGCCCCCACCGTCCAGCACCCCTTCCGTTTCGCCCGCCAGCAGGAACCAGACCGGCCGCAATCGCGCCGCCAGATAGTCCATTACCTCTTCGGTCGAGATGATCGTCCCGCCGCGCACGGCATCAAAGGCCACGTCGCCAAAGACGACCGGCGTCACACCGGCGGCCAGCGCCGCCTGGACGGGGGCCACGGCCAACTCGCGAATGTAGCCGTCGGCGACGAGGGCCGAGGCCGACGGTGGCAGCCCAACGGCGGGGACACCGGCGGCCAGCAGCGCGGCGATCACGTGGCGATTGAGCCGCGCCGCGGCATCGGCCACCTCGGCGAAACCGGCCCACTGCGCGGCACCGGCGACACCGGCGCGCGTGCCGTGGCGGGCGCCGGCCACGTGGCCGAACGAGCCGCTGCCGTGTCCCAGAACAAGGCGGAGTTGCGGGTCGGCGGCGCGGGCGGCAGCGATTTCGGCCGCCAGGCGCTGCAAGGTATCGGCCCGTAGTGCCTCGGTGCGGGTCTTATCAGTCAGCAGCGAGCCGCCCAATTTGAGAAAGATGAGATCGCTCATGGTCACCCGTAGAGCTTAGGTAAACTGCCTATAGCCGCGCGGCCAAACGCTGGCGGGTGTAGCCCACCGCCGTCTCGGCCGACGTAGCCAGATAGATGAGATCCATATCGCGCGGCCGGATATACTCCGCCTGAGCGTAGACGCGAATCGTCTCGCGCCAGGTGGGGCCGAGCAAGACCAGCGGCCGTTCGGCGATCTCCCCCGTCTGCATCAGGCTCCAGGCCAGCGCCACTTCCGATAGCGTGCCGATGCCGCCCGGCAAGGCGATCATGCCATCGTTGTTCATCACCAGATGGAGCAGGCGCTCACGCTGCGAGGGATGGCGTATCTCCTCTCTAACCCATTCATTGGGCGGCATGGGCCGCCACTTCTCCATGTGGCCGGAGGTGACGCCGATCACCCGGCCGCCGGCCTCGGCCGCGCCCCGGCTGACAGCGGCCATCGTCCCACCATAGCCACCGGTCGCCACGGCAAAACCGGCCTCAGCCAGCATTGCGCCTAACTGCCGCGCCTCCTCGTATGGCTCGCTGTCGGGCAACGGCGCCGAACTGCCGAAAACGGAGATGATCGGTTGGGCCATGATTACTCCTCCCGCGTACCGGCCAGGCCGGGAATGCCCATGACCGATGCGGCATGGCGCACCCCATTGCGGATGGCCTCGCCCACCGCGGCGACGACCATGTTGTTGACCAGCGTCAGATCGCCGCTGACGCGGCTCGTCGTCAGGGCAAAGGCGACATCGCCGTCGTGGCGGGTATGGCTCGGCCGCACGGCAATTGCCAGCCCGTTGTGGGCTTGATGGGTTAGGCGGCTCAATTCACTACGCGAAAGTCGCGCGTTTGTCGCCGCCACGACCAGCGTTGTATTCGTGCCTGCCGGCGGCGGACTGCCCCATTCTACGTAGCGCAGCGGATTGCCGGCCGCCAGCCAGCCGCCGCTTGGATGGCGCGCCCCGGCCAACACGCCGCCGTCTTCATTCACCACATCACCGACGGCATTCACCACCGCCGCCGCGGCCACCACCACTTCGCCCACGCGCAACGAAGCCACGCCAAAGCCACCTTTCATCATGTGGGGAAAGCCGGCCCACTTGCCCACCAGCACGCCCGTCCCCGCCCCCACGTTGCCCTGGTCGATGTCGCCGGTGAAGGCCTCGGCGGCCACGCAGGCGTCGTAGCCGGCGGCGGCGTTGGGCATGAAGGGTTCATTGTTCAGACCCAAATCGAACACGACCGCGGCCGGGACGATGGGCACCGGCCGAATGGGCGTCGGGTGGCCTATGCCGCGTTCGGACAGGTAGCGCATCACGCCGTCGGCTGTGGCCAGGCCAAACGCGCTGCCGCCGGTCAGGACGATGGCGTTGACCTCTTTATCCTCCGGCTTGTCGGGGGCCAGCAGGGCAAACTCGCGGCTGCCGGGCGCCGGGCCGCGGGCGTCCACACTGCCGAAAGTACCCGGCGGACAGAGAAACACCGTACAGCCGGTGTAATTTTGGGGATAGGTCGCATGGCCGATGCGAATACCGGCGAAGTCGATCATAATGGACTTTCCCACCCACGCCTCACGAGATTGCTTCGGCGGCGCACAGAAAGTCGCGGATGTCCCGGTTGACTTCGGCCGCCCGCTCCACAAAAAATAGATGCCCGGCCCCAGGATAGACGATGAGACGCGCGCCGGGGACGGACGCGGCCAGCAAACGGCCGTTCTCGACCGGGATCAGGCGGTCAGCCGCGCCGTGCAGGACGAGTGTCGGCGTGCGGAGCCGATCAAGCCGGTCGGCAACGTCGTGGGTCAATACTGCTTGCAGTTGCCCGGCATAGCCCAGCGGTGTCTGGGGGTTGCCGGCCGCCAAATCGGCCAGCCGNNCGATCATAGAAATCCTGCCGGTTGTCGCCGCTGCCCTCTGGGTTGAGCAGCGCGGTCATTACCAGGTCTTGGGGACGAACGGATAGACGGCCGCCGGCTGTCGTGCAGCCCAACACCAACCGGCCCACAAGATGGGGATAGTCCAGGGCCAGATGCAAGGCGATCATGCCGCCCATGCTGAAACCGAAGACGTGGGCCGCCTGCACCCCCAACGCGGCCAGCACGGCGGCGGCGTCGCCGGCCATGTCGCTCATGGAATAGCCCGCCGGCGGCGTGGCGGAGCGCCCCGCGCCGCGATTGTCGAAGGTGATCACGTGGAAATCGGCGGCCAGATCCATCGCCTGCCATTCACATTTGGCGATGGAGTCGGTGATACCGGCGATGATGAGCAGCGGCGGGCGTGCTGCGTCGCCGGCTGTCTCGTAATAAATACTGTGCTGATCGCGATTCAGAAATGGCATAGCTGGTGGTCCCTGTACAACGTTACTCTAACATCGGTTTTACGCAATTCCAAGGAAACAGACGTATGATGGGCGTTTAGGCTTCCAGAAAGCGGGAAGTGGCGGATGCTATGGGCTTGTTTTAACCTGTGTTAGAATCAACGTTCGCTGAAGAGAAAAATTCATGTCGAGAGCATTGGTCGATATCCGCATTTTGCAGCGCGAATACTTGTTGGCGATCAGCCGGGCGATGACGGCCGAATTGGACCTCCACGACCTGTTGCGCCTGATCCTGAAATCAGCCGTCGAGTTGGTCGCGGGCCAGGCAGGCATGATCGCACTGGCCGACGAGGGGGGCGAGACGATGCGCGTGGCCGCCGTCTATGGCATCCCGCCCCATCTGGTTGACCACTTCGCGCCGCTGGTGCGTGGCATTCCCTACCGCGAAGGGCACGAGGGGGAAGCCTTCCCCGAACTGGCGAACCAACTCAAGTTGATCGCCCGCGAGGCCGACCTGGCCCTCTCCCAGGTCATCCGCCTGCCCCTCAGCAGCGGCGGCACGGTCATCGGTCTCATCTACGTCTTCCAGACCGGCAACTACTACTTCGTCGAAGACGCGCCCAACCTCTTGCGCAGCTTCGCCGAGCAGGCGGCCATCGCCGTGCGCAATGCCCGCCTCTACCAGCAGGTCAATCAGGAGAAACAGCGCTCCGACGCCATCCTGGAGCAGAGCGCCGACGGGGTGATGATCCTCGACCGGCATCTGCACATCACCGTATTCAACAACGCGCTCAGCCAGATGACCGGCTGGCCGGCAACCGAGGCCATCGGCCGGGCACACGATGACGTCATCCAGTGGGCGTCGCTCAAAACGGAGGCCGACCTGCGGACGGCACTGGAGAATCAATGGCCGCTGCCCAACGCGGCTTATCTCTACGTCGAAGGCGAAGCGCGCCGCCATCAGGATAGCAGTTGCGCCAGCGATCGCCGGGCCATCACCCTGGGCATCACTTACGCGCCGCTCATGGATGCCGACGGCCGCATGACCGACATCATCGCCAACATCCGCGATCTGACTCGCTATCGCGAGGAAGAGGCACTGCAGAAGACGTTTATCTCGGTCATCAGCCACGAACTGAAGACGCCGGTCGCCATCATCAAGGGGTATGCCGGGACGTTGCGGCGGCCGGAGGGGCATTGGTCGCCGCAAATTCTGGCTGAATCGCTGACGGTCATCGAGGAAGAAGCCGATAATCTGAACGCCCTCATTGATAACTTGCTGGAAGTCTCCCGACTTCAGGCGGGCACGTTTACGCTGGAGATTAGCGACGAGATCAACCTGCCGCGCCTGGCCGAGAACGTCGCCCGGCGGTTCGCCACCCAGACGACACTGCACCGGATCGAGACGGACTTCCCCGACGACTATCCCACGATCCTCGGCGACGAGCGCCGGCTGATTCAAGTGCTGAATAATCTGGTCAGTAACGGCATCAAGTATTCGCCCGATGGCGGTCTGATCACCATTCGCGGCGAAGTGCATCCGCAACACGTGACGGTGGCCGTCTGTGATGAGGGCATCGGCATTCCCGCGCGCGACCAATACCGCATCTTCCAAAAATTCTCCCGCCTGGATAACGCCCTCAGTCGCAAGACGGAAGGCACCGGGCTGGGGTTATATCTGTCCCGCGCCATCATCGAGGCGCACCGCGGCCGCATCTGGTTCCACAGCAATAGTGACGACGAACCGGGCGCGCCGGGGACAACCTTTACCTTCTCGCTGCCGCGAGATTGACGCAGACAAAATCGTTTTCGCCGGCCGGGCCAGAGCCTACGCCATCGCGAAACCTTAAGGAGAAATCATGCAAACGCAGATCAGTTGCCCAAATTGTGGAACGCCCTACGTGGCCGATATTTATCAGGTAATCGACGTCGGCCGGGAACCGCAACTGAAGGAAATGTTATTGTCGGGCCAATTAAACTTTGCCGTCTGCCCCAATTGNNGTCGGCCGTCTCGTCCAGCAGGCCATCAACCAGACGCCCATGGAACAACGCCGGGGGTATATGTTCCAGCCGCAGACGATGCTGACCATGCAGAGTTTCATGGAAAAGGTATGGGGGACGGAAGGCGTGACGCCGGAGATGCTGGCCCGGCAACANNGAGTTCCTGATCAAGGATCGCCGGCAGGACATCGATGAGACATTCTTCAGCATCTTGCGGGCGCAGATCGACGCCACCAGCCAGATGGGCGACCCGAATGAGGTCGTCGGCCTGCTCAATCTCCAGGCCAAGCTGATGACCGAGACCGAAATCGGCCGGCAATTGGAGAAGCAGCAGATCGCGCTGGGCACTCTGCGACGCGAGGCCAAGAAAGCGGGCGGCCTTAGCCCGGAGCTATTGGCCAAGCACGTCATCGCCAACGATGCCGATGAATCGTTGGTCAGCGCCCTGGCCCTGACCGGCCAACAGGCCCTGACCTACGACTTCTTTGCCCGGCTGACAACTGAAGCGGAACGCCGCGAAAAAGCCGGTGACAAGGCCGGCGGGCAACGGCTGGGTCGTGTCCGCGATCAACTGCTGGAAATGCAGCGGGAGATGCAAGCTGCGGCCCAGCAGGTCTTGCAGGAAGCCCAGAGCACGTTGGACACCATTCTGGCCGCGCCGGATGTGGAACAAGCCGTCGAGCAACATCTGGGCCGCCTCGATGAGGCGTTCATGCACGTGCTGGAAGCTCGCCTGTTGCACGCCGAACAGAGCGGCCGGCGCGAGGAATTGGACAAGCTGACGCTCATCCAGGCGGTCATCATTAGCCGTATCCAGGGCGAAACCCCGCCCGAAATCCAGTTACTAACCCAACTGCTGGGCGCGCCGGGCAAGGCCGGCCGCGAACAGGTCATGGCTGAGGCCGCGGGGATGATTTCGCCGGAATTGATNNCCTGACAGGTCTCAGAAGACCTGTCAGGTCTGAAGATCATGGATTATCCAGGCGGAAGCCGTGGCCGCGCACGGTGACGATATAGTTGTGTTCGTCAATCTCGGCCAGACGGTCGCGCAGGCGGCGCACCAGGGCATCGATCGCCTGCTCGGAGACGCCCAGGCCGCCCGTACCTGGCCAGACTGCCTCGATGATGTCATCGCGATCGCATACGGAGCCATCGGCGTCATAGAGCATTTCCAATAACCGGAACTGGGCCAATGATAAAGGCGGGTCGAGTTCCCGGCCCTTGATCGACACAGTCCGTTTATTCTCTTCCAATACCATTCCGCCATCGACGCGGGGGATGTCGAAACTGAGGGGAACGGTGGCGTCGCTGCCGACGAAGAGCAGGCGGACGCACAGCGCGATCTGTATCTCGTCACCATCCTGGAGGCCAACCGTGCCCTTCACCTGCTGGCCGTTGAGGAATGTGCCGTTCTTGCTGTCCAGGTCTTCCAGCGAAAAACGCCCATCGTGGTAATGGATTTTCAGGTGATAGCGGGATACCTGGCGCTCCGGCAACACGATATCGGCGTCATTGCCCCGACCGATCACCACTTCATCCTTGGCGAGCGTCCAACGTTGCCCAATCAGCTCACCCTCGCTCACCATCAAGACGGGTCTATCGTCCATGCGTACAATCCTCGCTAACAGGCGGATTACGATCCTCCGCCAAGTATGACAGCCTTCCCTCCTTTGCATTATAATGGATAGTATGAGTGATAGTCCAGTGATCGACGCGGCCACCCTGGATGAAGGCGCGGCCGAAGTGGTTGGCGCGGGGTGGCCCTATAAAGAGGGCACCGTCCTACGCAATCGCTACCGCCTGACGCATGTCGTCGGGCAGGGCGGCATGGGCAACGTCTACCGCGCCGAAGACCTACGCCTGCCGGGACGCCTGTGCGCCGTCAAGGAAGTCATCCCCGATCTGCATCTGTCGCAGGAGTTGCGCGACCAGGCACACCAGCAATTTTTGCAGGAGGCCAGCATCCTGGCCCAGCTTGATCATCCCAATCTGCCCAAGGTGTCGGACTTCTTTTCCGACAACCTGCGGGATTACCTGGTGATGGATTTCGTCCCCGGCAAAGATCTCAAACAGTGGCTCGATGACAGTCGCGCCCAACATCGCCAGTTGAGCGAGAATACAGTGCTGACCTGGGCCTCGCAGATCATCGACGCCCTGAGCTATCTGCACCGGCAAGCGCCGCCCGTCGTCCACCGCGACATCAAGCCCAGCAATATCAAGCTGACGCCCGACGAGCGCATCAAGCTGGTCGATTTCGGGCTGGTGAAGCTGCTCTCGCCCGACGACGCCCGCACCATCACGGTCGTGCAGGGGCGAGGCACGGCGCTCTATACGCCACTCGAACAGTATGGCGGCGACAGCGGCCACACCGACGCGCGCACCGACATCTACGCTCTGGGGGCGACGTTTTATCACCTGCTGACGGGCACACCGCCGCCCGACGCCAAGACGCGCTTTCTAAATCCGCAGGCGCTGCGGCCACCGATCCAACTAAGTGATGGGATTTCGGCCCACGTCTCCGAGGCTATCATGTGGGCGATGGAGATGCACCCCGACGAGCGGCCTCAATCGCTCACCCAATTCGCGCAGGCGTTATTCGGTCACGGTGCTCGGCCGCGCGTCGCCAAAGCTGGAACGTGGGCCGAAGCGCTGCGCGCCAACTGGCTGCCGGCGGTGCTGGCGCTTGCTTTGTTTGTCCTGGCGTTGCTGGCGACCTTGATCTAGGGATGACCGACAGGCAACGCCCCCTCTGCCCCCGCTGCGACAAGCGCACGCGCCAGGCCCGCGACGGCCGCACCCCGGCCGGCAGCCAACGGTATCGCTGTGGCTTTTGTGGCTGCCGCTATACGCCCCTCCCCAAAGATCAGGGGTACGAGGAAGAGATCCGCTTTCAGGCGTTGCAACTCTATCTGGAGGGGCGCTCGTTGCGCGAGGTCGGCCGCCTGCTTAACGTCAATCACCAGAGCATCGCCAACTGGATGAAGGACTACGCCCGTTATCTACCGCCCGATATGCCGCCCGACATTGCCGAACTGGCCCGCCTGGAAGGCCTATTTGTCCTCTAATACGTAGGTGGAGCTTCCAGCTCCACCACCCCACNNGCCTACGCCTCGCGCCACCACCCTTTTAGCCAAAATCACCACGCTATTAGACGTGACTCTTGACCGTTCGCCCCGCTTCGGTATAGTCCGCTAACATCTTTGAGCGCCTGATTCCTGGCGCGACCAATTTCCTTAATTGCTTCATACGATTGAACAGGAGACAACAATGGCGAGTGTAAGCTTCCGGCACGTTCATAAGCGATTTGGCGACGTCAGTGTGATCAAGGATTTCAATCTGGAGATCGCCGACAAGGAGTTCATGGTCTTCGTCGGGCCGTCGGGTTGTGGCAAGTCAACCAACCTGCGTATGCTGGCCGGGCTGGAAGATGTCTCCGAGGGCGACATCCTCATCGGCGACCGGGTCGTCAACGATGTGCCCCCCAAAGACCGCGACATCGCCATGGTCTTCCAGTCGTATGCCCTCTACCCGCACATGAGCGTCTACGACAACATGGCCTTCGGTCTGAAGCTGCGCAAGATGCCCAAGGACGAGATCGACCGCCGCGTGAAAGAAGCGGCCGACATCATGGGCCTAACGAACCTGCTCGACCGCAAGCCCAAGGCACTCTCCGGCGGCCAGCGGCANNCCGCTCTCCAACCTGGATGCTAAGCTGCGCGTCACGGCCCGCGCCGAGATCAGCAAGCTGCACCAGAAGCTGGGCACGACCTTCATCTACGTCACCCACGATCAGGTGGAGGCCATGACCATGGGCGACCGCATCGCCGTGCTGGCTGACGGAATCCTGCAACAGTGCGACACGCCGCGCAACCTCTACAACGAACCGGTCAACATTTTTGTCGCCGGTTTCATCGGCAGCCCGGCCATGAACTTCTTCAACGGCACGCTGGTCAGTGAAGAGGGACGGCAGTTCGTCGATACCGGCGATTTCCGCCTCAAGATTCCGGTCGACCGCAAGGAAACGTTCGCGCCCTACGTCGGCAAGGAAGTCGTCATGGGCATTCGTCCCGAACACGTCCATTCGCCCGAATTCGCGCCGCCCAACATCTTGGGCGAGAACGTCAACGCCACCGTGGAAGTGGTTGAACTGTTGGGGCATGAGCTGCACCTGTATCTGAACTCCGGCAAGAATAGCTTTGTCGGCACGGTCGACCCGCGCTTTGCCGTGCAGAGCGGCAACAACATCACCGTGGCCTTCGACGTCAACAGTATGCACCTGTTCGACAAGACGACGGAACTGGCGATCCGCTAATCGCGACGCGCCAATCATCATAATTCGATAAATGGGGGTCGCCGGCCGGCGACCCCCATTTTATTAGGAGCAACCCCGCCATGCCCGAAGCGCACTACCAGCCCGGCCAATCCTTCACGCTGCAATTTGCCTGGCGGCTGCCGCCCGGCGACTATCTGCGAGCGATCTTCCAGGCCGATGTGGTGGAGTTGGTGCCGGGAGCCGATAAGTACATCATTCGCCTGAACCGGCTGCTGGCCGGACGCGAGGACGACGCCGAGGGGCAGGTCAAAGCGCTGGACGCGCTGGAGGGGGAGTATTGGGATTTGGTGCGCGGCCTGACGGGGCGCACCATCACCATCGCCTACGAGGCCGACGACGGCCGCCCCCTCTATCTGCGCCTGGCGACGCTGTCCGGGGAGCACAACTTCTTTAGCCGCTACGAGGATGCCGCGGTCATCGCCCGTGGGCTGGCCGCCCGTCGCCGCGCTAACGACGCAGCGGACGCGACCGAGTGAGCCGGATGGTTCGCGCCTGACGTCAACCGAAGACGCGCCGCCACAGATCCGTTTCCAGCAGACCACCGGGATCGCAGCGCCGCTTGAGGGCGCGAAACCGCTCGATTCGCTCGGTGCCCAGATAGGCCAGGGCCGTCTCCGGGCGCAACGTGCTATCCTTGGCGAAGTAGAAACGGCCGCCGGCGCGCAGGACGATCTCGTCCATCTCCCGCGCCAGCCAGACGATGCGCCGCCGGTTTTCGTTCGTCACGCGGAAGTCCATCGCCAGCGAGAAGCCATCCACGCCGTAGCTCATCAGAAAGTCATCGGGGCGATGGCGCTTCAGGACAGTCAGGTAATTAGGCAGCCCGCGCCGTTGGCAGAGGGTCAGAAGTTCGGCGAAGGCGTCGTGGGCCGTTGCCTGGGGAATGAACGGCTGGTACTGGATCAGCCCGCCCGGCCCATAGGCTTTCTTGAAATCCGGGATGTAATCGAGCAAGAAGTGGAATTGGGCGTGCGGCTGGCGATAGCGCTTGACGCCGCCGACGCGGCCGGCCAGGAATTTGCCGAAGTTCACCAGCGACAGGCCGGTGTCGGTCATCATTGGGCGCATGAAGAGCCACATGATGGAGCGGGGCATAATGCCGAACAGGTTCGGCCCGATGTGCTGGTGCTCCAGCCGCAGTGTCTGCGACGGGTTGGGGTCGATGCCCTGGGCCAGGTAGTTGGCCCGATGCACGTCACCCCGGCCGGTGTGCTTGCCGGAAGCCAGCGAATCGATCCAGCCGACGGTGTAATCGGAGGTGGCAACGTGGTCGTCGAAATAGGCGAACATCGCGGCCAGGTCAGTCCGGGTGGTCGTCTCCACGTCCAGCAAGCCGGAGTAGATGNNGCGGCATGGAAGACGTCGCTGTTCTCCTGCCGGCTACAGGTGATCGTCTCGCCGGAAGCGAGCATGAGATCGAATTCGAGGATGTGATCGCCGATTGGCCCGACGCGAAAAGCGTTCTTGCCGTGGACGTTCATGGCCGCCGAGCCGCCCATCGTCGTCAGGCTGGTGCCGGTGGCGACCGGCGGCCACCAGCCGTCCTCCAGCACGTATTGCCACAGTTGCGCCAACGTGACGCCCGGTTCCAGGCGGATGCGGCCGGTCGTCGCATCCCATTCGAGGATGCGGTTCATGCGCCGCAGATCGACGATGACGTTCTCGCTGTTCATCGCCGCGTCGCCATAGCTATTGCCGCCGCCACGCAGGCCGACCGTGCGGCCGCTGCGCTGGGCCAGCGTCAGAGTTTCATGGAGCGCCGCGGCTGTGCTGGGGCGATAGACGTAGCTCATCCCCGCCGTGGCCCCGCCCCAGGCCGAAACGCGCTCCAGATGTTCGGCCGGCATTGCGGGGGGCGTCACCTTGGACTTTTCCCGCGCGCCGCGGGCCGTTGAGGGTACTTTCACATCACTCATGCCGTTATCCCATATCAGAAGTTGAGCCGCCGGAAGATGGCCGACGGCATGGCCCGCACGACAAGGCCCACGAATCGCCAGCGCGGCGGAACAAAGGCCACCTGGCGGCGGCGACCAATGGCGTCCAGCGTTTGCGCCGCCGCCGTGTCGGGCGAGATGACCCAAAATGTTTTGGGCGCGTTCTTTAATAGTTCGGTGTCGATAAAGCCCGGCTTGATGGTCGTGACCGTCACACCGTGGCGCGAAAGCCGGTTGCGCAATGCCTCCAGATAGGTGTTCAGTCCGGCCTTGCTGGTGTTATAGACCGGGCTGCCCACACGGCCGCGCTCCCCGGCGATGGAACTGATGCCGACGATGTGGCCGCGGCGGCCGCGCTCAAATCGCGTCGCCGCCTGATTGAGCCAGGCCACCGCGCCCAGGAGGTTCGTCTCCAGCATGGCCCTGTCTTTGGTGAAGTCATATTCGGTGGGCGCAACCGGCGGCTGGACGGCGGCGACGTAGATGATCAAGTCCAGCCCGCCCAGGTCGCGCACGATTTGATCGAACAACAGCGGCACTTGCTCATATTCGGTCACGTCGTGGACATAAGGGCAGACCAGACCGCGGCCGACGCTCTGGCGCAGGGCAGCCAGTTCGGCTTCGCGGCGGGCCACGGCGGCCACGCGGTAGCCATGCGCGGCCAGACGGCGCACCAGCGCGGCCCCCAGGCCGGAGGAAGCGCCGACGACGATGGCGCGTTGTTGCGGTTCCAAAGGACGGTTGACGGACGAAGTCATGGTGGTGATTAACCTGTTGGCGAGGGAGTCAGGGAGCCGCATTTACTTCTGAGATTGGCGGCTTCTGAGGCGTTTGTCCGCCTCAATCAACGATTCTACCAGAATCATGGCCGCTGTAAAGCGGCGATCAGACGGCGATTGACCGATGGGCAACCAACGACCGGCCCTGTCCGGGATTTGTCATTTCCCCCGATCATTTGCATACTATAGGCCACTTAACGGCCGGTTGAGCGCTAGGGCAGCCGGACACCCCACGTCAGATTAGTTTGAGGAGAAAGAGAATGAAGCGATTGGCATGGATGGTCTTCCTGATCTTAGCCCTTTCCGGCGGTCTGGTCGCCTGCGGTGGCGGCGGCACGGAAACGGCGGTCGCGCCGGCGGTGGAAGAGTCAACGACCGACACCACGGCCGCCGAACCCGCCGCCGACGAGGCGGCCGAGCCGGCGGAAGAGACCGCCAGCGAAGCCGAAGCACCGGCCGCAGAGACGGCGACGGAAGAAGGCGCGGCCGAAGAAGCGCCGGCCGAGGCGGCGGCTGCCGATCTCATCGCCGGGCGGCCGGCCAGCGGCATCGATCCCGATACCGGTCTGGAGATTAATCCCGCAGCGGTCGTTCCCGGCGTCGATTTTATCGTGCGCGGCGAGATCGTGAACGCCAATCTGACCCCACAGGAAACACCGGAGTTCGTCGTGCTGGCCCCTTCGGGCACGCGCTTCCGCATCCGCTCGCAACATGTCAAGGAAATTTTCTATGACGACGGCACCCAACCCGCCCTGCACGAATTCCAGCGCGGCGTGCTGCTNNACCGACCTCACGCTCCTGCACAACGAGTAGACAGCCACGCGCTAAGAACAACGGGCGCGCCCTCCGGTCGCGCCCGTTATGGCTTTGACCCCTCGGTAGAAGCCGGTCATTCCCCTTGACAGAATAGTTCGGCCACGTATAATTCTACATAGTATATTTCGCTAATGTAGGATTATCACATGCTGCGTCCCCCAT
>CXWJ01001360.1_pt1 | contig 25467 bp, 21 predicted proteins | sample 590841 | NCBI WGS metagenome assembly CXWJ01 (sample SAMEA3498367, study PRJEB10139) | wastewater metagenome | biome: wastewater treatment plant; material: activated sludge | place: Austria | collected 2015-01-21 | reverse complement strand
GGTTGCTGGTTGCTGGTTACTGGTTGCTGGTTGCTGGTTGCTGGTTGCTGGTTGCTGGTTGCTGGTTACTGGTTACTGGTTGCTGGTTGCTGGTTGCTGGTTGCTGGTTGCTGGTTGCTGGTTGCTGGTTGCTGGTTACTGGTTGCTGGTTGCTGGTTGCTGGTTGCTGGTTGCTGGTTGCTGGTTGCTTAAAAAATTGATTTTCAGTATTTTAAAAAATAAAAATGAGTCACCCCGGATTTTTTAACCCACGATTTTAATCGTGGGAATGCCACAAAGCGCAGGATTTTAAACCGTTTTAACGGTTTAAAAAGGTTTAGCCAGGCATTTGAAAACGGTTAAAACCGTGGGTTTGCCCGCCCGTCCTGTTCTCCCACGATTAAAATCGTGGGTTGAAACGAAATTTCTCCGCTTTTTGCAAAAATTCGGGATGACTCAAGTTTATCTCAATATAATCTGAAAAACCCCTAATCACCAATTAACTAATTTCTTTTAGCACCTTCTTCGCCCGGCTTTTAAAACCTGCCGAGCCGTGTTCAAAATACTCCTCGATGAGTAAGCGGAGTTCAGGCTTCAGTTCAGGAACTTTTCGGCAAATTTTTTCCAGAATAGTCATTGCCGCGCAATGAACCGCGATCGCTTCGTTGGGTTTGGCCAGGTAGCCAAAACACAGATCGGCAAGTTCGTCCTGCAGGTCTTCGGGCACTTCAAATGTTTCAAAAGCAACTAACACGTTTCGTTTCACCGCGTCGTGGATGCCGGGCTCGCGCAATCGGGCGACCAACTTCGGCAACCAGGACCGCAAGAGTTCGGGCGCCTGCTCGCCGACATAGCGCACCGCCCAGGCACTGCGTTGTATGAGCCGGTATTCATTTCCCAAAAAAATTTCCATGAGCAGTGCCAGCCGGTCGGCATCGTGACCGACCCACCGCACGATGCGCATGGTTTGGGCCTTGCTGTGTTCGGCGAGGATTTGTTCGGTGATAAATTCGCGGTCGGCGTTCATTTAAAAGGTCATTAATGTCATTATATGTCATTTCCTTCAATGATAAATATGGTTTTGCAGAAAGGAAATGACACATAATGACTTCAAATTACCCCAATTACCCCTTCACCAAACGCCCGGAAGTTGTTCCGTTTTCCGTTTTTATCTGCCAGAAATACAAACCGTCCGGTTGCGTTTTCATCGAAACCGGTACCAATTCGCGGTGTTGCGCCGTCCAGTTTTTGGTAAAAACAAGTTTGCCGTCGGTGGTGAAAACATTCAGCGTGATGGCCATTCCTGCCGGGGATTGCAGGTCGAAAATCGCTTCGTCGGCTACCGGGTTGGGAAACACCTGTGCTACCGGCACATGCACTTCGGGCGCCGACACGGCCTCGTAATCCAGAGCCATATTCACGGCAGCGAATGCACTGACCCGTCCGTAGCCGTAGGTGCTGTTCGGATAAGCCTTGCCATCATTGTCGCTACAGTTTTCCCAGCCGAATTTCGGATCAGCCGTTTCTTCAATAAATTGTTCGATGAGTTCTACCTGGCCGGCAAGGTCGGGGCGCGCCGACAATACCAATGCCACCAATCCTGCCACGTGTGGACCAGCCATACTGGTGCCGCTGAAATTGGCGTAACCGCCGTTTGGAGTGGATGAGCGCACATTTTGCCCGGGCGCCGACACATTTGGCTTTTGGCGTCCGCTTCCGTCGATCGTGACCGGTCCGCGGCTGCTGAAATTGGAGATGGTATCATCGCTGCGGGTGGCGCCGATGCTGAAACTCTCTTCGAAATAGGCCGGCGGTCCGGTTGTCGTGCTGCACCAGGGCCCGGAATTGCCGTTACTCACTACGACCACCACGCCCGAGGCTTTCAGGTTGACAATCGCCACCCGCAACAAATCACTGATGATCAGATCGGTACAACCTTCTATGTCGGCGCAGTACCAGGAATTGTTGATGACGTGCGGCGCTTTGTCGGGGTTGGCGTTCTGGCCGTTCAGGTCGGTGGGTGCAAGGAACCACTGGAAGCATTCGAGGTAGGTGGAAGGTTGGCCCCAGCCGCGTTCCATGTTGCGGCAACCCACCCACCGGGCGCCGGGCGCCACGCCGATCTGGTTGCCCAGTCCATCGTCGCCGGTCATTGTGCCCATCGTATGGGTGCCGTGCGAGCCGTCGTCGCAGGGTTGCGTCGCATCGAAGCCGCAGGGATTGGGGCTGTAAGGCAGACCAACGGAATCCAGGTTGAGCGGGCTGTAATCGTGGATGGCATCGTGCCAGTTATAGTTATGTTCTACTGTGCCGGCTAAGCTATTCCAGCCGCGGTAATGGGGTTGCAGTGCGGGATGTACCCAATCGTAGCCCGTGTCTGCACCGCCAATCGTGATGCCCTGACCGGTAAAGCCGAGTGCCCACACTGCGGGGGCCTCTATTTTCTCAACGCCCCACTCTACTGTGCCGCGTTCTGCGGCCGGTGCAGCGGCAGATTCGACAGGGCCGGGAAATTGAACCCACGGATCAGCGCCGATCCATTTTATTTCCTGTAAATCAGCGAGTTGTTTGACCAAATCTAAATCTATCTTTCCAACTGCAAGGGCGTTTACAAGGTGTAACCCATTGACATTTGCGTTTTGTGTTCTCAGGATGCGCACGGCATTGACCTGTGAGCGGGAAGCGGTCTCGACCAGCCGATTGTAGACAAAACGGGCTTTTTCAGACTTCGTCTTTAAATTTTTTGCAGCACTGACATCGGCCTGCTCACGAAAAACGACGAGCACATCAGCCCGTTCTCCTTTGTCGAGCACTGCTAATATTTCAGGGGCAACTTTTGAGCGCCAGGCGGCAACCTGGGCGAAAGTGGTAACTGCGGCGAATTGCAGTAGCAAAATAACAACGAGCGTTTTTTTCATTTAATTGAAAATCAATTTTTTGCAGAATCCGTCAAAAGGACATACACTAGTTTCTTCCGGGCGCTGCGGTGACTACTTTCTCGAAAAACGCCCAAAAGTACATCCTACCCACAAAGCTGTGCGTCCGAAATCAGCAAACCCCTATCTTTGCGATAAAATTGGGAGCAGGTACCGGGAAAGCGTAAGAGTGCTCACGTCTCCCGCACCCGCTCACAACGCTCACACCCTCTCACGTCTCTCACATGAAAATTGCTATCGGCTGCGACCACGCAGGATTCCCATACAAAGACGGTATCGTAGCGATGCTCCAGTCGCAGGGGCACATGGTGCTCGATTTTGGCACCAATTCGCTCGATTCGGTCGATTATCCCGATTTTGCCCATGAAGTTGCAAATGCCGTAGAATCAGGCAGTGCCGACAAGGGCGTATTGCTTTGCGGCAGCGGCAACGGTGTGGCAATCACGGCCAACAAACACCAGGGTATCCGCTGCGCGCTTTGCTGGACGGAAGAAATCGCCGGCCTCGCCCGCCAGCACAACGATGCCAACGTCATCGCATTGCCTGCGCGTTATGTCCCTGAAATACTGGCCCAGGCGATGGTGCGCATTTTCCTTGTTACCGATTTCGAGGGCGGGCGGCATGGGCGGCGGGTACAAAAAATCAGTTGTGCCTGAAGAGAAAAGTTGACGAGCGATATCAATTGATATTGGGATATTGAGATATTAAGATATTTGACTACAAACCATTGACCATCAATATCATAATAACGGTAAATATCTTTAAAACCCTCCTTTATGCCGGAGACTAAACCTGATACTCCCCGCCCTGTCAGTTATTCACAGACGACCATCACCGAACTGATGATCCCGTCCTACGCCAATTTCGGCGGCAAAATCCACGGCGGCATTTTGTTGTCGTTGATGGACAAAGTGGCCTACGTTTGCGCAGCCAAACACGCCGGTGGATATTGCGTGACGGTATCCATCGACAATGTGGAATTCCGGGAGCCGGTAGAAGTGGGCGAGTTGGTCGCCCTGCATGCTTCCGTCAATTATGTCGGTCGCACGTCGCTCGTTGTGGGCATCCGCGTGACGGCAGAAAACGTGGAAACCGGCGTGGTACATCACACCAACACCTCGTACTTCACAATGGTATCCAAAAGCAGGGACGGGGCGCCGCGTGTTGTGCCGCCATTGTTGCTGGAAAATGCGGAAGACGCCCGCCGCTTTATGGAGGCCATGCGCAGAAAAACCCTGAAAATGCACTACAAAGACGATTTCGACAATGAAAAAACCCGGCTGCAAACGGAAACAAATCTGGCCATGCTCACCGGCGAACGTTGCGTTGTGGGATTCTGATTGGGGCTATGTCAAAAGTCCTTTATCAGTTTTTCGAGTGCACCAAATTTGACAACTTTTGAAAAGTTGTCAAATTTTCACATTGCACCTGGCAACAATAATTTGGCAAGCAAAAGTTGATATTCTTTGTCTTAGACTTTTGACACAACTTCAGGAGTACATTTTCAGTATAATTGCGATGTGAAACACATTGATCCCACATCCAACGTCTAACGTCCAACCGTCCAATGTCTATTTTAATCATCGATGACGAAGCCAGTCTGCGCGGCCTGCTCGCCCGCATTCTCCGGCTCGAAGGCTACGAGGTGACCGAGGCCGGCACAGGGCGTGAGGGTTTGAAGATGTTGGGAAAAACGGAGTTTCAACTCGTACTCTGCGATGTAAAACTGCCCGACGCCAATGGCGTGGAACTGGTTTCCGAAATAAAAAGCAAATACCCACATCTCGAAATCATCCTGCTCACCGCTTATGGCAACATCCCCGACGGCGTGCAGGCGATGAAAAACGGCGCGTTCGACTACCTCACCAAAGGCGACGACAATGAGCGCATCATCCCGCTCGTGAGCCGCGCGCTCGAAAAAACACAACTCCGGCAACGCATCCGGCAGTTGGAAAAAGCCGCCGGCAACCGCTACAGTTTCGACAGCATCCTTGGCGATTCGACCGCCATTGGGCAAGCGAAAGACCTCGCGAAACAGGTGGCGCCCACCGACGCAACCGTGCTGCTCACCGGTGAAACCGGCACCGGTAAAGAGGTGTTCGCCTCCGCCATCCATGCCGCTTCAAGGCGGCAGGGCAAACCCTTCGTGGCGGTGAATTGCAGTGCCGTCAGCCGCGAAATACTTGAAAGCGAATTGTTTGGACACCGGGCGGGCGCTTTTACCGGAGCTATAAAAGACAAAAAGGGCCTGTTTGAAGAAGCGCACGTAGGCACTCTCTTTTTGGATGAAATCGGTGAAATGGCAATGGACTTGCAAGCCAAATTGCTGCGTGTGCTGGAAACCGGCGAATTCCTGAAAGTCGGCGACTCCAAACCCAGCCGCGCCGATGTGCGGATCATCGCCGCCACAAACCGGGATTTAAAAAAAGAAAGCGAGGCAGGGCATTTCCGCAGCGATTTGTACTACCGGCTTTCTGTCTTCGAGATCCGCCTGCCGGCCCTGCGCGAACGCACGAAGGACGTGGAGCCGTTGGCGCTTTATTTCACCCAATATTTTTCTCAAAAAATGGGCAAACGCATCACAGGCATCGCACCCGATTGCCTCGCTTGCCTGCTCGCCCACGACTGGCCCGGCAATGTGCGCGAGTTGCGCAACATCATCGAGCGTGCAGTCATTTTGGAGATTAGTGATCGGTTATCGGTGATCAGTTTGCCGCTGGAACTGCAAAACCTGGCTGTGAGACCGGGCGTGAAAACCGGACAATTGTCGGCATTCGACCTCGCTGCTGCCGAAAAATTGCATATTCTGAAAGTACTGAAGCACACGGGGGGGAACAAATCGGAAGCGGCGCGGCTCTTGAATATCGCTCCGGCGACGTTGTACCGGAAATTGGGGGAATGGGGGATATAGACCCTCTCATTTTCACCCACCACCTCTCTCATTTTGAAACACTTTCCATCCCTGGCACAGTTCACCCGGAAAGTGTTTTTTATTTCCAAATAACAGGTTTTCAACAACTTACAAAGTTGGCACGGCGCGCCTGCGTCGTATGGCGCGTACTTTGGAAATGATCCGGCAAAATCATTTACCATGAGACATCAAATTATTCTCAACATATTCCAATCGGCCAAACAAGTGGCACAGGCTGCCTGCTCGTGCATCGTTGCCGGCAACTACGCCCGTGCGAGGCGATATTTTGCATGGGCGGAAAAAATGCTGCGCGAAGGTACCAGCCGGGAAAAAATTGCCATCGCCAACGTGTTCGTCTATTCCATCGCAGTGACAATTGACCGGCTGGGTGAAGAGCGCCGCAAAGTGCTGGCACTGTTGCCGCCGCTGCTCAAACGCGAATACTGCGAGCAAATCACGGCTTCGAGTGCGTAACGCAGCGAATGTGAAATCGAATAAAATTTTGCCACACACACACACACACACACCATGATGATTTTAATCAACCGGTAATACAACAAATATCATTCTTTCCATTTGCCTTTAATTACACTTTTGCCTCACCAAAATCACCAATCAGTGTAACAACAAATTTTTTAAATAAATCTGATTACATCATAATGACCTTCCTCTTGCTCCTCATCGGCTGCGCATGTTTCGCGCTCTTTTTCAAATCCATCGACTTTTTTGAAAAGGTTTGAACCTCGTCTGACGAGTAAACTCATCACTCATAACTCATCACTAAAAATGGTAGCCCTCTTTGTTCTCTGCCTTTTCGTCTTCGCATACCTCGTGTATGTACTCCTGAAACCTGAAAAATTCTAAAAATCATGAATAACGAATTACTCGGCGTACTCGCCATTTTTCTGATTACGGTATTGCTTGCAGTTCCGCTGGGACGTTATATCGCCCGGGTGTACCTGGGCGAGCGTACTTTACTCGACCCGGTTTTGGGCCCGGTTGAACGGCTGTTTTTCCGCCTTAGCGGTATAGACAGCAGCCGCGAAATGACCTGGCAGGAACATTTGAAAGCGTTGCTGAGCATCAATTTCGTGTGGTTTCTGCTCACCATGTTTATCCTGATGAACATGGCCTGGCTGCCGCTCAACCCCGACGGCAATCCATCCATGACGCCGGATTTGGCCTTTAACACAACCATTTCCTTTGTCGTCAACTGCAACCTGCAGCACTACTCCGGCGAATCGGGGCTGAGTTACCTCGGTCAGTTGCAGCTGATGTTTTTGCAATTTGTCAGCGCAGCAACCGGCATGGCAGCGGCAGCCGTCGTGTTCAATGCCTTGCGCGCACGGCAAACGAATCTGCTCGGCAATTTTTGGGACTATTTGGTAAAAAGTACCACCCGCATTCTGATGCCTATCGCATTTCTCGGAGCAATTGTGCTGGTTTTTCGTGGCACGCCGATGACTTTTGAAGGCAAAGACACCATTATTTCTTTACAAGGCGATACGGTGCAGGTTAGCACCGGTCCCGCAGCCGGCATGGTAGCCATCAAACAAGCCGGCACAAACGGCGGCGGCTATTACGGCGTCAACTCGTCGCACCCTTTGGAAAATCCTGATTATCTGACGAATATGCTCGAAAACGTGTTCATTTATCTCATTCCGATTGCAATGGTTTTTGCATTGGGCTTTTATCTGAAACGCCGCAAATTAGCGTGGATGGTGTTCGGAGTGATGACAGTGGGTTACCTGTTGCTGCTTGTGCCGACTATTTATTTTGAAATGAACGGCAACCCGGCTATCGGCCAAATGGGAATAACAGAACCTACCGGCAGCATGGAAGGCAAGGAAATTCGGCATGGTACGGCGGCTTCGGCGCTCTGGGCTATCACGACGACGGTGACTTCAAACGGCTCTGTCAATGCCATGCACGACAGTACTATGCCGCTTTCGGGTATGCACGAATTGATAGGCATGATGGTTAACTCGTTTTACGGCGGGGTGGGTGTCGGTATTCTGAACTTCTATATTTTTCTCATCATCGCGGTCTTTATCAGCGGCCTGATGGTGGGTCGAACGCCGGAATTCATGGGTAAAAAAGTGGAAGCGCGCGAGGTGAAGATCGCCATGCTCACGGCATTGCTCAGTCCGCTGCTCATCATGGGCGGCACGGCGCTGGCAGCCTGGACAATTGTGCAAGACCCCAGCCTTCCCTGGCTCAACAACCCCGGCTTTCACGGCTTTTCGGAAATGCTGTACGAATTTACCTCGGCCAATGCCAATAACGGCTCCGGTTTCGAGGGCTTGGGCGACAACAACCCGTTCTGGAACATCTCGACGGGCATCGTGCTGATCCTGGGGCGTTTCATCCCGATTATCGGGCCGGTGGCGATTGCTGGTTTGCTGGCAAGCAAAAAATACATTCCTGAAAGCGCAGGTACGCTGAAAACGGATTCGGTGACTTTTGGCGTCATGATATTTTCTGTCATTGTCATCATTACCGCGTTGTCATACTTCCCGGCTTTGGCGCTGGGGCCGCTCGCGGAATATTTTTCGATGTAAATATGCAGAGAGGGTGTCTCATAAGTCATTAGGAGTCATTAAAAGTCATTAAAAGTCATTTTTTTGATTCGAAAAACCTTGTTTAAAGGGTTTTACAAATTACTACAAATGACCTTTAATGACTTATGAGACACCTTCTTCTCGCTCACGCTCAAACATTTTTTAAAAATGAAATATAAAAAACAAAAGGGCTTATTTCAGCCCGAACTGGTACGCGCTGCCTTGTGGCAGTCGGTGGTCAAACTCGACCCGCGCCAGTTGTTTCGCAACCCGGTAATGTTCACCGTGGAAATCGGCACGGCTGTGATGCTGGTAGTAACGATACTCTCGGCAATGGAAGGCGGCAAATCGCCGACTTTAGGTCATCCCGGCTACAACTTCGTGATTTTTCTGCTGCTGTTGCTCACCGTGCTGTTTGCCAATTTCGCCGAAGCCTTCGCTGAAGCGCGCGGCAAAGCCCAGGCCGACAGCCTCCGCAAAACGCGGAAAGACACGCCGGCCAAAAAATTGAACGCCGACGGCTCCGTTTCCGCGACTTCTTCCTCCGCGCTGCACAAAGGCGACCGTTTCGTATGCGAGGCAGGCGATATGATTCCAAGCGACGGCGAAATCGTGGAAGGTCTGGCGAGCATCGACGAGTCGGCCATCACCGGGGAATCAGCTCCGGTTATTCGTGAAGCAGGCGGCGACAAATCGTCGGTCACCGGCGGTACGAAAGTCTTGTCCGACCGCATTGTGGTGGAAGTGACGACCCAGCCGGGCGAGAGTTTTTTGGATAAAATGATTGCCCTCGTGGAAGGCGCCAAACGGCAAAAAACGCCGAACGAAATCGCGCTGACCATCCTGCTCGCGGGTTTTACCATCGTGTTCGTCATCGTCTGCGTCACGCTCAAACCGTTCGCCGACTACGCCAACACGCCGATTTCGATTGCCGCTTATGTTTCGTTGTTTGTCTGTCTCATTCCGACCACGATTGGCGGCTTGTTGTCGGCCATCGGCATCGCAGGCATGGACAGAGCCTTGAGGGCCAATGTGATAACCAAATCGGGCAAAGCCGTGGAAACGGCCGGCGACCTCGACACTTTGTTATTGGACAAAACGGGCACCATCACCATCGGCAACCGCAAAGCCACCAATTTTTATCAAACCGACGGTGTGCGGCGCGATGATCTGATCCGGTACAGCGCGTTGAGTTCGCTGGCCGACGAAACACCCGAAGGGAAAAGCATTGTGGAATTGGCCAGCCCGGAAATCGTAAAAGGACTGAGCATCCAGGGCGCGACGCTGATAAAATTCACCGCCGAAACGCGCACCAGCGGCGTGAATTTGCCCGACGGCACGCGCATCCGCAAAGGCGCGCAGGATACGATTCGTCAAATCGTGGAGAAAGCGGGCAATGCTTTCCCGGAAGACATTGCAAGGGAAATTCAGCACATCTCTGCCAACGGCGGCACGCCGCTCGCAGTGGCAGTCAATGAAAAAGTCGTCGGCGTCATCGAATTGCAGGACATCATCAAACCCGGTATTCAGGAACGCTTCCAACGCCTGCGCCGGATGGGCGTAAAAACCGTCATGGTGACAGGCGATAATCCGTTGACAGCCAAATACATCGCTGAAAAAGCGGGTGTGGACGACTTCATCGCCGAAGCTAAGCCGGAAGACAAAATGAACTACATCAAAACCGAACAGTCGCAAGGCAAACTTGTGGCGATGATGGGCGACGGCACCAACGACGCTCCCGCTTTGGCACAGGCCGATGTAGGTGTGGCGATGAACTCCGGCACCCAGGCTGCCAAAGAAGCCGGCAACATGGTGGACCTCGACAACGACCCGACCAAACTCATTGAAGTCGTGGAGATCGGCAAACAACTGCTGATGACACGCGGCACTTTGACGACTTTTTCGATAGCCAACGACGTGGCGAAGTATTTCGCCATCGTGCCCGCGCTGTTCATTACTTCGATTCCTGCGTTGCAATCGCTCAATATCATGGGTTTGCATTCGCCGGACTCGGCCATCCTTTCGGCAGTGATTTTCAACGCGTTGATCATTCCGGCATTGATTCCGCTCGCTTTGAAAGGGGTAGAGTACAAACCCATCGGCGCTTCGGCGTTGTTGCGGCGCAACCTGTTTATCTACGGGTTGGGCGGTATTGTCGTGCCTTTCGTGGGGATAAAGTTGATTGACTTGGTCGTTGGTATGTTTGTGTGATGTTAGTCGTAGTGACCGCGACAAGAGAGGATGTAGATATTGTCAGGCTCGACTCTGTAAACAAGGCGATGTTCTTGTGTGATTCGACGGCTCCAAAATCCTTTCAAGTCGCCTTTCAATGGTTCGGGTTTACCAATGCCTTTGAAAGGGTCACGAGCAATATCACGAATGAGTTCCCTGATTTTCAGGTGGATGCTTTTATCTAAATCTTGCCATTCAAGAAACTCGTTAAGCGCTTCCTGTTCGAACTGGATTTTAGGCATGAGCAGCATCTAATTTTTGGACAAACGCTTCAAATTCTTCCAAAGTAAAAGATACTAGATTTCGTTTGTTTTCAATATTTTCTTTAGCCTTGGCAAGCCGCTCAAAATACTCTTCGCGAGTTTCTTTCTTGATTGAAACAGAGGGCTTCGAACTAAAACTAATTGTCACTTCGCCTTGCTGGTTACGAAGGTAAGTTTTGATTTTTTCAACAATTTCGTCATTGAAATCAGATGCCGGAATAGTGAATGTTGCCTGAATCATTTTTTAAAAATTTGCTGCAAAAATAAATAATAAAATCATGCGAACCTATATGCTCCCATCTCTGATCATGACCGCCCTGTTGCTGGTGCTTTGTTCGGGGATTTATACAGCCATCGTTTGGGGTGTTGCGCAAGCAGCGCCCAATCAGGGCAAGGGTTTTGTCGTCGAACAAAACGGCAAAACCTGGTACGCCAACATCGGCCAAGCCTTTGACGACGACCGCTATTTCTGGTCGCGGCCTTCGGCAGTCGGCTACAATGCTGCCGGTTCGGCCGGCTCGAACAAAGGCCCGGGCAATCCCGATTATCTTGCACAGGTGCAAGCCCGGATCGACACCTTCCTTGTCCACAACCCCGGCGTAACCAAGTCGCAAATTCCGGCGGATTTGGTCACGGCTTCCGGTTCAGGGCTCGACCCGCACATTTCACCGCAAGGCGCGCAGGTGCAAATCGCCCGCATCGCACGGGTGCGCAATTTGCCGGAAACGAAAGTGCGCGAACTGGTGGAACAACACATCGAAGGCCCCTGGCTCGGCATGTTCGGGCCGTCGCGGGTCAATGTACTGCAACTGAATTTGGCGCTGGATAATCTAAAATAATTTGTGGGTGCTTCATAAGACTGTTTATTTGTTGATTTGAGGATTTGGTTATTCCGTTACTCCCTCAAAATCAGGGCCGTTATCAAATAACCAAATCCACAAATCCTCAAATCACCGACTTATGAGGCAGCCACTTCAAACACAAACATTTAATTTTCAATGAAAAAGATACTATTTCCCCTGCTTTTCCTAGCACCCCTGTTTGTTGGCGCACAGATAGACACCTCGGCGCTGAGTTTTTCCCTTAGTGGCTATGCCGAACCCTATTACGGCTATGATTTCGGTCAGCCGGAAAGTGGCAACCGCCCCGGTTTCGTCTATGCGCACAATCGTCACAACGAGTTCAACGTCAATATCGCTTACCTGAAAGGTTCGGTGAATGCCGCGCGTTTTCGCGGCAATCTCGCGCTGATGGCAGGTACTTATGCCAACGCCAACCTCGCCGCCGAACCGGGCACTTTACAGAATGTATTTGAGGCAAATGCCGGCGTCAAACTTTCCAAAAAAAGCGAACTCTGGCTCGACGGCGGTATTTTCGGTTCGCACATCGGTTTTGAAAGCGCCGTCGGCAAAGATTGCTGGACGCTGACGCGCAGCATTTTGGCCGACAATTCGCCCTACTATGAATCCGGCGCCAAATTGTCGTACACGACGGCCAATGGCAAATGGTTTTTCAGCGCCCTGGCGTTGAACGGTTGGCAACGTATTCAAAGACCGCCCGATAATTCGACAATGGGAGGCGGCTGGCAGGTACAGTTCAAACCTTCGGGTAAGATCACGCTCAACAGCAGTTCATTCTTCGGCAACGACAAACCCGACACGGTTGCATTGACGCGGGTGTTTCACAACTTCTACGGTATTTTTCAAATTACCGATAAGTTTGGCCTGACACTGGGACTTGACACAGGTTCGGAAGAAAATCCGCGCGAAGGGGAAGACTCGAATTTCTGGTACAGCCCGGTCGTCATTGCCCGTTATGCGTTCAACGACCGGGTGGCGTTGGCGGTGCGGGGTGAATATTACAGCGACGAAAACGGCGTCATCATCGCTACCGGCACCGAAAACGGATTCAAAACGATGGGTTTTTCAGCCAACGTCGACGTGCAGGTACACCGCAATGCGGTTTGGCGGATTGAAGGTAAACTATACAGCAGCGAGGATGATATTTTCCTCGATGCCGATGGCAACGCGACCAATTCGAATGCTGTCGTGACCACAGCGATAGCAGTGTGGTTTTAAAGAAACTTGAGAAAGACAATCAATTACTTACGCTTTCGTGATGCTTTCGCCGGCGCTGTTGTTTTGAACTCGATGTTTTCGTAAATGTCGGCCAGAGTGATGGAGCAGCCAATGGATTTTAGCGTAATTTTTCCGTTCGGGTCGGTGACAATGGTTTCGCGCCAGAGGTCCGGCTCTTCGCGGAAACGGGATTCGACCCTGCAATTGGTTTGTTCAATCAACACATACTCTTTGAATGACGAAAGTGTCTTGTATTCTGAAAATTTGTCGCCCCGGTCGTATGCGCCGGTGCTTTTTGACAATACTTCGACAATTAAAATGGGATTGATGAGTAAAACTTCGTTGTCATCCCAGTACAGTGGTTTTTCGCAAACGACTAATGCATCGGGGTATAAGCCGAAGTTGAGTGGGGGCAGGTAGATTTTTTGGTTGCTTGTGAAGATGCGATACTTTGTTTTTAAGGGTTTTACTGCGTTCTTAAGTGCCGTAATGGTGCTCGCAGCAATTTCGTTGTGTGTACCTCTTGCCATAGGGACGCGAATGATTGTGCCGTCGTAATATTCATGTCGCTCCAGCGATTTTTCTTCCCGGCGCAGGTATTCTTCCAGCGTGTAGCGACGGGGTTGTTTCGCAGGTTTCAAAACGGCCAAAGGATTTGCGACTGCTGATTCCATATTGCAGGTCATTTTATTTTACAGGCAAAAATAAGGAAAACTGCCCAAAACCAAATTTCAATTTAAGCATGAACGATACACCACCTACACCCGACTATTTCCTCAATCTCATACGCAAGTCGCGGCGGGGGAAGTTCAAGATTTACATCGGCATGAGTGCCGGGGTGGGCAAAACGTACCGGATGCTCCAGGAAGCCCACGCGCTGCTGCGCAACGGCATCGACGTGAAAATCGGCTATGTGGAAACACACAAACGCAAGGAGACGGAGGCGCTCATCGAAGGATTGCCTGTGGTACCACGCCGGAAGATTTTTTACAAAGGCAAATCTTTGGAAGAAATGGACGTGCAGGCCATCATCAACCTGCACCCCGAAGTGGTGGTCGTGGACGAACTGGCACACACCAACGTGCCGGGCAGCAAAAACGAAAAACGCTGGCAGGACGCGCTCGAAATCCTCGACGCGGGCATCAACGTCATTTCCGCCGTGAATATACAGCACCTTGAAAGCCTCAACCGCGACGTGCACGATATCACCGGCGTGGAAGTGACCGAGCGTATCCCCGACTCCGTGCTGCGCCAGGCCGATGAGGTGGTAAATATAGACCTGACTTCCGACGAACTGATCGGCCGGCTGAAAGAGGGCAAAATTTACACACCCGACAAGGTGGAGACGGCGTTGAAAAATTTTTTCAAATCCGATAACATCCTCCAATTGCGTGAGTTAGCCCTGAAAGAAGTGGCCTCCCAGGTGGAACGCAAGGTTGAGTCAGAAGTGCCCCGCGCTGCCGCCGGCCTGCGCATCGAGCGGTTTCTCGCCTGCATCAGCAGCAACGATAAAACTGCCCGGCACATCATCCGGAAAACCGCGCGTTTGGCGAACTATTACAACAGCCAGTGGTACGTCCTTTATGTGCAAACACCCGCTGAGGCGACCGACAAAATCCCGCTTGCAGCGCAAAGACATTTGATCAACAATTTCAAAACGGCCACCGAACTCGGCGCAGAAGTGTTGCAGGTAAAAAGTGAAAATGTCTCCGACGCCATCATCAAAGCCGCAGAAGAATACCAGATTACGACCATTTGCATCGGCAAACCACACCTTAACCTCTGGCGCCTTCTGCTCGCCGGAAACATGTTCAATGCGCTGCTGAAAAAGTTGTCGGAGTCGGATGTGGACTTGATTATTCTATCATAAAGGGTGGAAGGTAGAGGGTGGAAGGTGGAGGGTTTCCTCGCCATCCACCCTCTACCCTCCACCCTCCACCCTCAACCCTCTACCTTCTACCTTCTACCATTCCACCTTCTATAACATGAAACTCAAAACTAAACTCGCGCTGGCCTTCGGCCTGTTTTTCATAGCCCTGCTGCTGCTGGCTTTTTTGGGCGGAAACGGTATTTACCGGCTGAACGATGTCACGAAGGTTATTTTGAAAGACAATTACGAAAGCCTCGACTACGCGCAGGAAATGTTGCGGGCGTTGGACAGGCGCGACTTTGCCGTTTTTTCCCAAAACCTTGAAAAACAGAAAAATAATATCACAGAAATTGGAGAACAGGAAATGGTGGATAACCTTTCCAGAGTATTTGATTCACTCCGGGTCAATATCTCAAATGCTGAAAAGGTTCGTTATTTTGACGGCATCATCCGGGAAAATCTGCACGAAATTTGGGACGTTAACCAGGCTGCCATCCTCCGAAAAAGCGACAGTGCCCGACATCAGGGCGAAAACGCATTTCAGATCATTGCCATCCTTTCCACTTTCGTCGTGCTGCTGGCATTCACCTTTGTGCTCAACCTGCCGACCTACATCAGCCGCCCCATAGCTGAGCTGCGCGACGGCATCCGCCAAATCCTCCAGCGCGACTATACTGCCCGTGTCGAAGTGCGCAGCAACGACGAATTGGGCGAACTCGGCACGGCTTTCAACGACATGGCGCAAAAACTTGACTTTTGGGAACACAGCAACTGGGCGCAGGTGCTGTTTGAAAAACGCCGCATCGAGACCATCATCGAACAAATGCAGGATGCCATTATCGGCCTCGACGAACAGACCCAGGTATTGTTCATCAACCCTGTAATGGAAAAACTAATCGGCATTCCGGCCAAAGAAATGGTCGGTAAAAACGCGCTTGAACTGGCTTTGCGCAACGATCTGCTGCGGCACCTGCTCCGCCCCGCAGAAGGCGCGTTGAAGGGTGATTTAAAAATATTTTTCGAAGGCAAAGAGAGTTTTTTCAACGAAGAAAAACACGAGGTACGCAATGGCAACGAAGTGATTGGTCAGGTCATCGTATTGAAAAATGTGACGGTCTTTCGCGAACTGGATTTGGCGAAAACCAACTTCATTGCCACCATATCGCATGAATTGAAAACACCCATCTCGGCCATCAAAATGTCGCTCAAACTCCTCGAGGATGAACGCGTCGGCCAACTGAATGAGGAACAAAAAAAACTCACCGCGCAAATCCGCAGCGACAGCGAACGGCTTCTCAACATCACCGGCGAACTGCTCGATCTGGCACAGGTGGAAACCGGCAATATACGCTTAGCCGTTGCACCTACCCGCGTTGATTACTTAGTGGGTTATGCAGCCAAAGCCGTCGAATCGGCCCTCAAAGAAAAGGATTTGCACCTCGATGTACAACTCGCACCGGACCTGCCCACCCTCCAACTCGATGCTGAAAAAACAACCTGGATATTGGTCAATTTACTCACCAATGCGGTCAAACATTCCCCTGAAGGCGAACGCATCGAAGTTCGCGCCCATCGGGACATGGATTCGGTTGTCGTATCCGTTCGCGACTTCGGCAAAGGCATCGAGGAAAAATACCAGAAACGTTTGTTTGAAAAATTTTTCCAGGCGCCTTCCAATGGCGGTAAGGCAGCTGCCGGCGGCACCGGATTAGGTCTGGCGATATCCAAAGAATTTATCGAAGCCCAGGGTGGCAGGATATGGATGGAAAGCACACCGGGAGCAGGCGCTATGTTCGCGTTTTCGCTGCCGGTGAATGCTTAGTCGAAATTAAACACATAGGCACATAGATCACATAACTTATTGGTTTATAAAACTATGTGATCTATGTGCCTATGTGTTTATTATCCTTGTACGTTTTTGACCTACAATTGTATATTCTCCACGATCTCCAGGCCATAACCAATGAAACCTGTGCGGGGCCGCGGGTGGTTGGTCAGCAGGCGCAGTTTGCTGATGCCGAGTTCGCGCAGGATTTGGGCGCCTACCCCGAAATCCTTTTTGCCCATGCTGGTGTGCAGTTCGAATTTTTCCGGCTCGCCATCGTCCATGAGTTGTTTGTAGATTTTAAGGCGCGCCAGCAGGTTGGCTTTATCCGCCTGCCGGAGGTAAACGAAAGCGCCCTTCTCTTCTTCGGCGATTTTTTGCATCGCGCACTGTATCTGAGCGCCATAATCTGCCAGCAAATTGCCCAGAATGCCACCCGTCTCCGACCAGGAGTGAACACGCACCAACACCGGTTCATCTTCCGCCCACTCGCCTTTTTTCAATATCAGATGCGTGTCGCCGCTCGAGAGATCGGTGAATACAACCGCGTCAAATTCGCCATAGATGGTCTTCATCCGGGTTTCCATTTCCCGCTTGATCAACCGCTCCGTACGCATGCGGTAAGCCACAAGGTCGTCGATCGATATAATTTTCAGATCGTGTTGCTTTGCCACTTCCATGAGTTGCGGAAGGCGTGCCATAGAGCCGTCGGGGTTCAATATTTCCACCAAAACCCCGGCGGGATACAGACCCGCAAGTCGCGCCAGGTCGATGGCCGCCTCGGTGTGGCCGGTGCGGCGCAATACGCCGCCCGATTTGGCGCGCAGCGGGAAAATATGACCGGGGCGGGCAAAATCACTCGCTTTGGCCGACGGGTTGGTAAGCCGGCGAATACCGGTGGCGCGGTCGTAGGCGCTGATACCTGTGCTGCAACCATGACCGATGAGGTCGATGGACACCGTAAACGCCGTTTCATGGAGGGCGGTATTGGCATTCACCATGAGGTCGAGGCCAAGTTCGTCGGCGCGTTTTTCTTCGAGGGGCGTACAGATGAGACCGCGCCCGTGCGTCGCCATGAAATTGATGATGTCGGGCGTCACGGTCTCTGCCGCGCAAATAAAATCGCCTTCGTTCTCGCGGTCTTCGTCGTCCACAACGATGATGACTTTACCGGCACGGATATCGGCGATGGCTTCCTCGATGGCGTTGAGTTGGAATGTTTCGGTCATAAAATGTAATCAGGGGTCATTAAGAGTCATTCGAGTAATTATTTTGAAGACGCAAAATGACGCTCAAATTCAAAAAACAAACGCGCCGCAGGAAGGTTAACTCCAACGGCGCAGCAAAGATAATTTTGATGACGGGGAAATTGCGGGTGATTAGTAGAATTTGATTTGGAGAATTTTAATAAGGGCCCGTGAGGTCGCCGAGTTTCACGCCCCGAAAATTAAGACAGGAGCCGTTGGCAGGTAATCCGCCGGGCTCAGGTACGAATTGCCACGTAGCGCCGCCGCAACCGGACAGCGCATTGGAAATACCCAAAATCAATTTTCGCCCTTCGATGATGTCGAAGGTGGTAATAGTGCCCGAACAGTTGAGGTCGGCTGCCACCAATTGCCAGGGCTCTGTAAATGGAGTCAATCCGAGGATGTGTTTGGATATCAGCACCAGATCCCAGGTGCTGATACCTTGCAGCGGGTCGTCGTCTTTGAAGGGCGCAATGGTGTACGACGCGTTCTGCAATTCGGTTATGAGCGACACGGAATAGGCCCCGGAGGCTGTAAATACCGTATCAAAAGAAGGTGCATCGACCGTGATTTGCACATTGGGCACCGGATTGTCGAAATAACTTTTCAGAAAACAATCCTGCGACACCGGTAGCAATTCGTTGATTTTTTGCTCAAGCAAAGCCATAGTCTCCTGTGGAGAATTGCCTTGTATGTTGAAAAACACTTCCCCGCTTCCGGGCGCAATCACGATAAAAGTCGGCGTCCCGTAGAACAATCCGAAGGCGCCGCTTTTGTAGGGCTGCACCGCCGCCAGGCTGCCGCCCGACGAACCCGCAGCAGGCATGGTCAGGCCTTTGGCGGCCAGGTAATTGTTCACCACCGGGTCGGTGTCGGCGTTTTTGTCGCTGAGCAGCATGAATTCCACTTTGCCGGGGTGTGCCGCGAGCATGTTTTGATACAACGCCTGCCAATGCGGCGCATGGCCGGCGCAGGGCGGGCAGGTGGTGAAAAAAATTTCCAGCAAGACGAGTTTCTGCTGGTTTACGTAGTCCTGATAGAGTTTGCGCGTCTGTCCGTCGGAAGTCGTAACGGTGAAATCGGGAGCAGGCGCGGAAAAAAGAGCGGTTTGAAGGAGCAGGGCAACCGGAAGGAAGGAAGGATTTTTCATAAAAAACGGGAAATTGTTTGCTCAAAAATAGGTATTTCTATAGACTTTCCAAGTTTTGGAAACTTGGAAAGTCTGAATGGTTTTACCCGAAATGCAAACAATTCCAAAACGCCCAAACACCCAAACGCCGCCGCATTACTTTTGTCGCATGATTTGCCGCCTTCCATTTTTCATATTCGCTGTACTTGCAATCCTTCTTTTTTCTTTTGCTAAGCAACCAATTAGCAAAGTTGAAAAATTAGGCGAACGCCTTTTTTTCGACCCGCTGCTCTCGCTCGACAGCACGGTAAGTTGTGCGAGTTGCCACATTCCACAATTTGCTTTTTCTGATACTGCCCGCGTCAGCCGGGGTGTGGGCGGACGGCTCGGACGCCGCAACGCACCCGGCATCACCAACATGTCGGCACGACCGCATTTTTTCTACGATGGCCGGGCGCTCACCCTGGAGCAGCAGGTGCTGATGCCGATTCAGGATACGCTGGAAATGCGCGCCACACCCGATTTGGTGACCGAACGCTTGCGCCGGCACAAAGAATACGGGGCAGCATTTGAACAACTTTTTGGGAAACAGGCGGATATGAAATCGTTGGCGGTCGCCTTGGCCGCTTATATCCGCACCTTAGAAACGCCGGACACGCCCTTCGACCGCTGGATGCAGGACAAGCCCAACCCGATGGGCGAAGCCGCCGTGCGCGGGCGCGAGATTTTTATGAACAAGGGAAAATGTTTCGATTGCCACTTTTCACCCGACTTCACGGGCGATGAATTCCGAAACATCGGCCTTTATAACGGCAAAGACCTGAATGACACGGGGCGTTTCGCTATCACCCGCGACAGTGCCGATTTGGGCAAAATGAAAGTGCCCGGACTGCGCAATGTGGCGGTCACCGCGCCTTTCATGCACAACGGCATGTTCAAAACGCTCGAAGATGTGATTGACTACTATGACAACCCCAACGCTTTCGTGCACAACTCCATTGGGCGCGACTCCCTGCTCGCCAAACCGCTCGGGTTGACGGTGCAGGAAAAATCCGACCTTAAGTTATTTTTGGAAGGGCTCACGGATGAGCAGTTTGCAAAATAGAAGGGCATTAGGGGCATTGGAGTCATTAGGAGTCATTAAAAGTAATTACCGCTAATGACCCTAATGACTCCAATGACTCCTAATGACTCCTAATGACTTAAATAACCCTATAATCACCCCAACAACTGTCCGGCGTGGTTTCCCGTGTCCACTTTGGTGATGATGCGTTCGATCTTCCCTTTTTCATCGATTACGAAGGTGGTGCGATGAATGCCGTCGTAGGTGCGACCCATAAATTTTTTCGGCCCCCATACGCCATACGCCGTTGCTACCGCATGGTCTTCATCGGCCAGCAGGTTGAATGGCAGGTTGAATTTCGCTTGAAATTTGACGTGTTTTTTCACCGAATCGGGGCTGACACCCAGGATTTCATATCCTTTGGCCTTGAACGCACCATAGCCGTCGCGCAGGCTGCACGCTTCGGCGGTGCAACCTGGGGTGTCGTCTTTTGGATAAAAATACAGCACCAGTTTTTTGCCCTTGTAATCAGCCAGGCCTACGGTTTGGCCTTTTTCATTCGGGGCCGTAAAATCGGGAGCGGGATCGCCCTCTTTCAGATGGAACATATTGATTGCAGAATGTTGAATTCGTATTTCGGACTGCCACTGCCACTGCCCACTGCTACTGCCACTGCTACTGCTACTGCCCACTGCTACTGCCCACTGCTCAATGCCGCCGCCTTTTCAGCCATGATCTGTTTCAATCCGCTTTGAATCAGAGAGAAAACGATGACCCAGGCTGCTGCGCCGAGGATCAGGTATTTGAGGTAAAACGGCAGGTAGATCGGACTGTTCCAGATCATGTGCATGACGACGGCAATGAGAAATACGCGGTAAAAACGCGGGTCTTTCAACATGCTGAAGCTAAACGGTTTGCGGCCTTTTACCTTCCAAAGTGCACCGGCGCACATCCCGGTCCAAACAATATGCCCGAACGGCGCAAGCATTCCGCGCAACATGATGCTGTCCAGCATATCCTCTGCGTTGTACAATCCCGCATACAAGGCGTACCCCGCACTTTCGAAGGCTGCGAAACCGGTACCGATCGCTGCGCCGAACAACAAGCCGTTGAGGGTATACGGGTAGCGGGTCGCATTGATAACAATCGCCAGGGCGAGCAGTTTGCCGGGTTCCTCCACCAAACCTGCTAAGGAAGCGCCGAGCCAGTCCAATTCGAGCGAGTCGCTTATTTGAAAAAACATCAGGGAAAGGGTCATGGAAACGATGCCGCCGAGAAATACCAACCGGATGATCTGATAAAGCGACACGTTGTGGCGGGCGTTCATTTCAAAAAAGAAAATCAATGCCGATACCGGAACGGCAAAAGAACCGACGATGATCAAACCCGGCACCAGGTTGATGTTCTCGAACTCCTTCCAGGCTTGCACGAAGATGAAATAGACGAACGCAGCGCCGAGAAAAGTTCGCAAAAACATCCAGGGACGGGGCCAGCCGGTGTTTACTTTTTCAATCGGAGGGGTGGTCGACGGTGTGCCGACGGTAAAATACTCCTCTACTTCCTCGCTTGTGTGCCGTTTCAGCGCTTCCGAAAACACATCGCCGAGGTTGAAACCTTCGAGCCGCTCCACACCCGCCCAATCGGTCACATGGTCGGACATTTTACTCGCAAAATTCTGATTGTCAGCCAACGGCGGGTTTTCCCGGTTGGTACCGGAAGCAGTATCGTCGGAAGGTTTGTTCGGGTCGTTGTGGATGTTTTCCATGCATTCCTGGCTTTTATTTTTCCCAAAAGAGATTTGGCTGCCTCGCAAAATTAGTTCGATCCATTGCTTTTTTTGATAAAAAAATATTCGGCACAATGATCTCCATCTCTACAACGACGCTTTCTGTTTCATCATCTTTGCCCCATGAACTTGGAACATCTTACACTACTTACCGGTCAGGCCGTACAGGAGACCGCTGCATTCATCCGCGCCGAAACCGGCCGCGTACAGGCCGGACAAATTGAAGAAAAATTCCTCAACGGACTCGTCAGTTATGTGGACCGCACCGCCGAGGAAATGCTCGTGCACCGCCTTTCGCACCTGCTTCCCGAAGCCGCTTTCCTCACCGAAGAAGAAACCGTTGTACAACAAAACGCTGAATTACAGTGGATTATTGACCCCTTGGACGGTACGACCAATTTTTTGTACGGGCTTCCGCATTTTTCCATCAGCGTCGGATTGAAAAATGGCGACGATCTGGTGCTGGGTATCGTGCACCACGTGCCGCAGGATGAATTGTTTTACGCCTGGCAGGGCGGCGGCGCCTGGTGCAACGGCCAACCGATCAGCGTCAGCCAAAGGGGAGAAATGCGGCAGGCGTTGGTATCGACCGGCTTTCCTTATCATAACTTCAGCCGTGCCGACGAGTGGTTTGCCACCCTGCGTGAATTTATGGCCGAAGGGCGCGGTGCGCGCCGCTTCGGGTCGGCGGCACTCGACCTGGCCTGGGTGGCCGCCGGGCGATTCGACGTGTTTTTTGAATACGGTCTCAATGCCTGGGACGTGGCAGCCGGCGCAGTGCTGGTGCGTGAAGCAGGCGGTCATGCCACCGATTTCAGCGGCGGCGGCGACTTTATTGACAAAAGAGAAATGCTGGCTTGCAGCGAAGCCATTTATGAAAAAGCGTTGAAGGTGGTGCGGGAGAAGTTTGGGGTTTGAAGGGGTAGGAATCATTAGGGGTCATTAAAAGTCATTAGGGGTCATTAAAAGTCATTAGGAGTCATTTCTCCCGATTTGCAAACCCTTTTAAAGTGGTTTTACAAATTATTGAAAAGACCGCCTTAATGACTTTTAATGACCCCTAATGACTTAAAATCTATCGCTGTATCACAAACCTTGCCGTATGTTTCGCACCGTTTTCCCTCGATATTTCAAGAAAATAAAGACCGGCCGGCATATTTTTTGGCAATTGTATTTCCTGAGGCACAGCCTCGGCGGTCAGGACAAGTTGTTGTACCCGCTGCCCCCGGCTGTCCAGCACCTGCACTTTCACCTGTTCGCCCCGCCAGTCGGATAGGTTGGCGAAAAGCAAACCGGTGGTCGGGTTGGGGAAGACCGTTAAATGCTTCAACGACATCTTTGACGCCTTTTTATAAGTCGTCGAATCCGTTTCTTCCTGAACGGGTTTTGACTCATCTTCCACAATACAGCCGGAAGTGTGCAGGTAGCTTTGATAAAATATCTTCGGCTCCACGCGCACGGTGACGTTGATGTTTGTGGGGTTTGCCACCGCGGGCAATTTATATTCAAACAAATCCGATGCTCCGCTGGCAATGCCGGCCATATCCGATTTGAAACGAATGGAATAGAACGGCGAAAAGTTTGGATTGCGCACGCTGTACTCGCGCCCGCTGGGAGCAACATAAATCGAGTTGTTTGGCGGCGCAAGCGCCGTTATACCCGACGGCAGTGAGAAAGCGACATACATCAGTTTGTTCATACAGTTGTTCGTCACCTGGATGCGGTAGGTATTATTGCCCGCACTATCTTCACTGATGCCCATCAATTCGAACTTCACACAGCCGATCGTGGCTTCGTCGCAAGGACCCTCATTGGTTACTGTGACCTTAAAGCAACAGGAGGCCGTATTACCACAACTATCCTTCGCTTCATAACAAACAGTAGTCATACCTGGCGGGAAAACGCTGCCCGAAGGCAAGCCCGCCGTGAGTTGCACCGCAATGCCGGGACACGGGCAATCGGTAGTGGCAACGGGCAAATCGTAAATTGCTACAGGGGGGATCGTGTTTATCGTGAGGTCATCCGGACAAGTCAGCGTCACAACGGAAGGTGCGGGCAACAGCGACGTCAATACATAAGTTGCCAGGGTATCGCAAACGCCATCGGAACCGGGCAGCGTATCCTTTACAGTACCAGGGCTGGTATAAGCCGTGCCGTTGATGAAAACGGTATCGCCGGGGCAGAAAGCAATCGTGTCCGTAATTGACACCTGCGGCAGTAGTTGTAAAATATAGGTCGCCAGCGTATCGCAGGCGCCGTTCATCCCCGGTAAAGTATCATTCACCGTTCCCGGTTGCGTGTATGTTTCGCCGCCGATGACCACCGATTCGCCGGGGCAAAAAGCAATGGTGTCTGCAATCGACACCTGCGGCAGCAGGTGTAAAATATAGGTCGCCAGCGTATCGCAGGCGCCGTTCATCCCCGGCAAAGTATCCTTCACCGTTCCCGGTTGCGTGTATGTTTCGCCGCCTATGACCACCGACTCGCCCGGGCAAAAAGCGATCGTGTCTGTAAACGACACTTGCGGCAGCAGGTGTAAAATATAGGTTGCCAGCGTATCGCATGCACCGTTCATCCCCGGCAAAGTATCATTTACCGTTCCCGGTTGCGTGTATGTTTCGCCGCCGATGACCACCGACTCGCCCGGACAAAACGACACATTTTCAGTTACTTCTGCAAACGGCAACACCTGCACAAGGAAAATATTGACAGCCGTGTCGCTGCAGGCATCAATTATTGTGACAGTATAGGAGGTGGTCGCCATTGGGTTTACAAAAATGGAGGGCGTGGTCTCGTTCGTGCTCCACAGATAGCTGAAAGGCGCCGTGCCGCTCGCGGGGCTTGCCGTCAGCGTCGCACCGCCGCCCGAAGTACATATTGTAACCGTGAAGTTCGTATCTGTCATCGGCACATAGTCGAGAATCGTCAGCGTGTCTTCCGTACCGTCGCAGGAGCAGGAATTTAAAAGCGAAATCACAATGGTTTCCGGGCCTTCGGGCAGCAGATCGGCGACGATGTTGATGGGTACGATCAGTTGGTCCTGGCCTGCCGGAATGATGTACGAAGTGGCAATCGGTGAGAAGTCGGCACCGGAAGTAGCCGTGCCGCTAACTGTTAACATTACCGTTTCGGCTTGACTTTGGCCGGAGTCAGCGCCGCGTTCGAGCACCAGGGCTACTTCGTTGCAACCTTCCGTGGCTTCCTCTATATCCGGGTTGTTGTTGACGATAAAATAAGCCGTCGGGGTGAGTTGGTCGTTGACGGTGATGATCTGGTCGCAGGAGGTGGTGTTACCGCAAGCGTCCGTAGCCAGGTAGGTGCGCGTCAGGGTATAGTTGTCTACACAGGTTTGGTTGCTGATCACATCACCCAGGTGCGACTTGGTGACAATTCCGCCGCAGTTGTCGCTGACCACCACAGCGTTGGGCTCTGCTGCCGGAACATTCGACTCACAGTCCACCGTCACGCCCGCAGGACAGGTCACCACGGGAGGTGTCGTGTCGTCCACCGTGATCGTCTGCACACACTCCGCTGTGTTGGCGCAGTCGTCCGTAAAATGGAACGTCCTGCTGATCGTGCCCCCGCAG
>CXWJ01005993.1_pt1 | contig 25569 bp, 27 predicted proteins | sample 590841 | NCBI WGS metagenome assembly CXWJ01 (sample SAMEA3498367, study PRJEB10139) | wastewater metagenome | biome: wastewater treatment plant; material: activated sludge | place: Austria | collected 2015-01-21 | reverse complement strand
TGCTGCCAGGGGTAGTAGGTCGTCGATTGGAAAACATATTGCGACGCCCCCGACGCCACCTGAAAGCCATTGGCGGCGGCCGTTTGCTGGAAGACGGACAAGAGATGGCTCTTGCCGATGCCGGTCGGCCCTTGCAGGGTAACGATCTGCCCCTCCCCAGCCAGCACGCTATCCAGCAGGCGATCCAGTTGCGCCAGTTGCCCCTCGCGCCCGATGAGCGGCAGGTCGAACTGGACGTTCTGGGCGGCCTGGGCTTGCGGGCGGCCCACCAATTCGGCCACGGGAATCGGCTCCGCCCCGCCTTTGACCGTCATCAGACCCATCTGTTGAAATTCAAAGGCCCGCGCCTCTTCGGCCACACGCCGCCGGACGAGGGTTTTGCCCGGCTGGGCCTTGCCCATCAGACGCGCGGCCATATTCACTTCATTGCCCATGACGCCATAGGTGTGACGAAGGCGCGCGCCGCACTCCCCGGCCCAGACCCGGCCGCGGCTGATGCCGATCTGGACATCGCTAATGAAATTTAGTTCGGCCGGCAACTGCTGGAAGTCGAGCGCCGCGGCCACGGCGCGGACGCTGTCATCGGCATGGGCCACCGGCGCGCCGAAACTGACGTAGGCATAACTGCCCTTGTCGCCGATGGTCAGTTGGATCAGAAAGCCTTCCTGCGTCTGAGCCGTGGCCTGGAGCCAGCGCACGTAGGCATCCAGCTTGCGGCCCGCGTCCTCGTCATTATCGTAGTCGATACCGGAAAACTTCAGGAAGAGGGCCACGCTGGGGCGCAGCTCGGCCAGAAAGCGCTCGCCACTGAGCAGGCGGCTATAGATCGGCGGCAAGGCCCACGACCGGGCCTGCTCATCAGACAAGGCCACCGCCGTCAGAGATTGGTGGGGTGCGGGTACGGGCCAGGCATGAAGACCACGGATGACCGCGAAACGTTCGCCGCCGGGTACGTTGCGCCATTCGGCAATGTCGGCCGCCTCGGCCAGCGCGTCGGCCACCGGGCGACTGACGACCACCTCCCCTTTTTCGGCCATCTTCTCGGCCGCGGCCACCTCGTCCAGCGTCCGCCCGGCCAGAACGTCGATGAGTTGAATCTGCGGATCGCCGACGATGAAGCGGCGCGCCGGCCCGGCGGCTACGGCGACCTTAATCGCCAGCGTGATCGGCGTGCCAGCCGGCGTCTTGACCGTGGCGAAGGGGCGCATGGCGGCCTGCATCGCCAGGGCGCAGGCCACACCCCGCGCCCCGCTGTCGCCCGCGAACCAGCAGGTGATCGAATCACCGGCAAAGCCCATCACGCTGCCGCCGTAGAGATGTAACTCGGCGATGATGGCTTCGTAGACGGGATTAATCTGGTTGAGGACTTCTTCAGCGCCGCGTTGCACGCCCAATTCCTGGGCCAGCGCGGCGGTCAGAGGGGTGAAGCCGGAAATATCGGCGAACAGAACCGAACCGGAAGTGCGGTCGGGTAGGTCGCGGCCACCGGCTAATGCCAGTCGCCGGTCCTCGGGGATAAATGCCAGCAGTGACTCCATTGTGCCTTACCGGCGAAGCAGGACGGCGACACCTTGTTCGCCGTCCCGCGCCGGAATTAGTATAGGCACAATTGGAGTGAATCGCAATGATGCCGGCAATTCCTAACCGATCAGGCAGCCGATTCCACCGGCATGAGCAGCCACAGGATCAAATAGATCAATACGCCGCCGGCCGCGAACAGAGCCAGGAGGACAAAGATAATCCGCACCACAGTAGGATCCACGCCCAGGTAGCGAGCCAGGCCGGCGCATACGCCGGCGATCACCCGACCATCTTCCACGCGAGTCAATCGTTTTTCATTCATGTTTCTCTCCTATTCGGTAACTATATCACACCCGCGCCCGGTTGCGGCAACCCGGCGCTCAGACCTGATAGATGGGCCGACGATCATCATCTTCCCGCCCGAAGGCGTTATCCGCCCACCTGTTTTGTCTCTTTGTCTCCCACTACGTTCGGCGCGTCCGGCGAGTTGCGCCGGATCGGATGGGCGACAAAATCCGGCGCAACGAAAAGGGCGACGACGGGTTTTTATCAGTAGCCCTGAGCCATGGCCAAGCGTTACACATCGCTTGACATTCTGATGGTTAGCCCTACAATTCCAGGCTGTCATCGGCGAGGTTGTCGCCAATCAGACATGAAGCGACGCACCCGGCGAGCAAACGAAAGGCTGACCATGACGGGCGCGATGGCCGAAAACGCGGCAAAAATATAAGAAAAGTCCTTGAAGGAGAGGCAGTCAATGAATGACACTGAAGAAAGGGTTCGCGCGATCATCGTCGATTTATTAGGCGTTGACGAAGACCAAATCGTGACCGAGGCGCGCTTCCGCGAAGATCTGGAGGCCGATTCGCTCGACCTGGTTGAGTTGATTATGGCCTTTGAAGAAGAGTTCGAAGGCGAGATTTCGGACGAGGAAGCGCAGAAGATCACCACCGTCGGCGAGGCCGTAAACTACATCAACAGCAGCATGCGCGCCTAACCCATCCCGGCCGCGAACAACCCCATTTGCCCTAATCAGACAGTCGCCCGGCGGCTGTCTTTTATTGTGGCGGCCGTCCACCGGACGCGCCACTCCAGGAAAGCCGCCGCCGCCACCAGCAGCGCGCCGCCGCCATTGAGCCACACGCCCGGCCCCACCCCCAACGGCCGGCGCATGATGGCCTCGGCCACCGGGCGAACGGCCAGGTACTGTATCGTCGGCAGCAGCAGCCCCGCCAGAGCGACCAGCCCCATCAAGAGCCACGGCCAATGGGCATTGGGGGCGCGCGCGGCCCCGATCGCACCCAATGCGGCGACAACGATTACCACGCCAATGCCCAACAGCCGCGGCAGCCACTCGCCGCGCGGCTCAAGCTGGATGGCGGCTACGGACGGGAAGGCCAGCAGGGCCACGGCCACAGCCACCCCCCGCGCCAACCAGGTGGCCGACCGCCCGTTGGGCCACGTCGCCGCCAGCAGAGCCAGCACCAGCCCGATGACGATGGGCGGCAGATAGAACCAGTCGCGCCGGCCGCCCACCCCCAGAAACTTAATCCACTCGCCCAACTCAATGCCGATCAGTTGCAGGCCCACGGCCGGGCCGGGCAACCAGACCATGAAGTAGCCGACCAGGACGGCCGTCAGCCCCACAAAGATGAGATTGAGCCGCCCGGCCGCCCGGCGATCGACGGATTGTTTAACTGGCGTCGGCATGATTCGTCAGATCGACCGGCTGCTCGCGCCGGCGGCGCTCCAGACGTTGCGCCTGCCGCGCGGCCCCGGCTTCGAATAAGGCGCGCTCTTCGTCGGTCTCGCAGATGAGCGGCGGCGCCTGGGCCGGTTCGCCGCGGGCGTTCAGGGCGACGTAGACGTAATAGGCGGTGTTGGTATGGGTAATGTCGCCGGTCATCAGGTTCTCGGCCGTCACGACCAGCCGCGTTTCCAACGACGAGCGGCCGACCCAGGTGACCTCGGCCCGCACCGTCAGCAGATCGCCGATTTGGACGGCCGAGTGAAAGCTCATCGAATCGACGGCCACCGTCACCACCGGGCGGCGNNCGCCGTTGCCACGTCCGCCGCAAGGCTTGCTCGCGCCGCCAGCGCTGAATCCGCGCCGCGTGACCGGAGCGCAGCACGTCGGGCACGGCCCGACCGCGAAAGATTTCCGGCCGGGTGTAATGCGGCCCTTCCAGCAGGCCGTCGGCGAAGCTGTCCCGCTGGGCGGCGTGCTCATCGCCCAACACGCCGGGCACGTGGCGGGCCAGCGCGTCGATGACCACCAGCGCGGCCAGTTCACCGCCGGTCAGCACGTAGTCGCCGATGGAGAGTTCGTCGTCCACCAGCAGCTCGCGCACCCGCTCATCGACCCCCTCGTAGCGGCCACAGAGAAAGAGCAGCCACGGCTCGGCGGCCAGCTCGGCGGCTACGGCATGGGTCAGCCGCCGCCCCTGGGGCGCGAGCAGCACCACCTTCGGCCGCTCCCCGCCCGACCCGGCCACGATGGCGTCAACCGCCGCGAAAATTGGCTCCGGCTTCAGCACCATGCCGCCCCCACCGCCATAGGGCGGCTCGTCGGTCACGCGGTGCTTGCCCGCCGCGTAATCGCGAATGTTGTGGACGTGCAGGGCGATCAGGCCCGCCGTCTGGGCGCGCTGCAAGATGCTCTCGCCCAGATAGGCCGAGAACATATTGGGGAACAGGGTCAATACGTCAATACGCACCCGGTTAAGTATTCAAGTGAATCGATAACCTGTCAAGCGGCCGACGGCATCCCGACGGCAAGACGGCGTTCACGCGTCGCGCAATTGACAACTGCCGCCGAGCGAACCACAATTAGCCCCTATGCGCATACTCATTACCGGCGGCAACGGTCAACTGGGGACAGCCCTGCAACGCGCGCTGACCGGCCATACCCTGTTGCCCATCGACCTGCCCGAAGTGGACGTGGCCGACCGCGCCGCGCTCGCCACCGCCCTGGCGAGCGCCCGGCCGGAGTTGGTCATCCATTGCGCGGCCTATACCGACGTGGACGGCTGCGCCCGCGACCCCGAACTGGCCTATCGCGTCAACACCCTGGGGACGCAAAACTTGGCCCTGTTGTGCGCGGCGGCCGATATTCCCCTGGCCCACATCAGTACCAACGAGGTCTTCGCCGGAGACAATCCGGCCGGCTACGAGGAGTGGATGCCGCTCGCGCCGCGCAATCCCTACGGCACGTCGAAAGCCGCGGCCGAGGCCCACGTGCGCGCCTTGTTGCGCCGCTACTACATCATCCGCACCGCCTGGCTCTTCGCCCCGGGCGGGCGCAACTTCATCCACGCCATCCTGCGACGGGCGCGCGAAACGGGCGAAGTGCGCGTCGTCACCGACGAGATCGGCAACCCGACCTACGCCGCCGATCTGGCCGAGGCCATCGCCCGGCTGATCGCGACCGAACAATATGGCGTCTACCACTTCGTCAACGAAGGGGCTTGCTCGCGCTGGGCCTTTGCCGGGGAGATATTGCGCCAGGCGGGATCGGGCCACGTTCGCAACACACCCATTCTGAGTAGCGCTTACAGCCGTCCCTCCAGCCCGCCGCCGTTCGGCGCGCTGCACAACCGCAACGGCGCGGCCCTCGGCATCCGGCTGCGGCCGTGGCCGGCGGCGCTGGCCGACTATCTCCAGGTCGAGGCGGATTCCTCGCGCGAGGCAACCGGGTGAGCGATCAACCGCCGCGCGTGTCGGTCATCATCCCCCACTGGAACGGTCTGGCCCATCTTGACGATTGCCTGATCGCCCTGCGCCGCCAGACGTTCGGCGACCACGAGGTGATCCTGGTCGATAACGGCTCCAGCGACGGCTCGCAGAGCTACGTGCGTGAACACTATCCTGAGGCGCGGCTCATCGAACTGGGCCATAATCGCGGCTTCACCGGGGCCTGCAACGCGGGCTATGCTGCCGCGCGGGGTGAGTTCGTCTGCCTGCTGAACAACGACACTGAAGCCGACCCTAATTGGCTGGCCTGCGTCGTGGACGCCTTCGAGCGCCGGCCGCGGGCCGGTATCGTGGCCGGCAAGCTGTTGCTTTTCGATCGGCGCGACCACTTCCACGCCGCCGGGGATTATTACCGCGTCAATGGGTTGCCCGGCAATCGCGGCGTCTGGCAGGCCGATGACGGCCAATACGACCGCGAAGAGCCGGTTTTCAGCGCCTGCGGCGCGGCGGCAGCCTACCGGCGGGCCATGCTCCACGATATCGGCTTTCTCGACGACGCCTTCTACTTCTCCTGCGAGGATATCGATCTGGCCTGGCGGGCACATCTGGCCGGGTGGGAAGTGTGGTATGTGCCTACGGCCGTCGTCTACCACAAGCTGAAGGCTTCGGGTGGCAGCGGCATCGTCGGCAGCTATCACGACGGGCGCAACTTCCTCTACGTCATCTGGAAGAACTACCCCACCTCTCTGCTGCGCCGCCATGCCGGCGACATCCTGCGCGCCCAATCGCGTATCAGCCGCGAGGCGCTGGCCGCCTGGCGCGGGGCGGCGGCGCGCGCCCGGTTGCGCGGCCAACTGGCCGGGCTGGCCGGGCTGGTCAGGCTGTGGCCGGCGCGGCGGCGCATCCAGGCCGCCCGCCGGGTTGACGTCGCAACACTGGCCGCCCACCTGACCCAAGTTGACGAGGTTCCCTAGGCTGGATACACTTGATTTTCTTGCCTATGGTGGATGGTGGCGGCCTTTCCCCCTGAGGGATGCCGCCGGCCGAGCGACGTGGAGAATGAGCGTACTACAACCCCTGTTGAGCCTGATTATTCCCGCCTATAACGAAGCGGAGCGACTGCCCAAGACGCTGCCGCCGGTCTTCGATTTCCTGGAAAAGCAGCCCTACCCGTTCGAGATCATCCTGGTCAACAACAACAGCCGCGACAACACGCGGGCCATCGCCCTGGAGTTCGCGGCGTCGCGGCCCTATTTGCGCGTGCTGGACGAGATGAACCAGGGCAAGGGCGCGGCGGTGCGGGCCGGTATGTTGGCCGCCACCGGCGATTATTTGTTCATGGCCGACGCCGACTTCTCTATGCCGGTGGGGGAGATCGCCAAATTCCTGCCGCCCCAACTGGTCCAGTACGACGTCGCCATCGGCAGCCGCGAGGCCCCCGGCGCGGTGCGCTACAACGAGCCGCAATATCGCCACTTCATGGGCCGGGTGTTTAATTTTTATGTCAAGGTGCTGGCGATTCCCGGCTTCGAGGATACCCAGTGTGGCTTTAAATGTTTCCGGCGCGAAGTGGCCTGGGACATTCTGCCTAACCAGACCATCGACGGCTGGGCATTCGACGTGGAACTACTCTTCATCGCCCTGCGGCGCGGCTATCACGTCGTGGAAGTGCCCGTGCAATGGTACTACGGCGAGAACAGCCGCGTCAGCCCGGTGCGCGACACGATCAACATGATCCGCGAGGTATTGCGGATTCGCTACAACGGCTTTGTCGGCCGCTACGATCGCCGCCCCCAGTCTACACCGGTCTCTTCCAAAACCCCTTAAGCCGATGGCCCGCCCTGGCCTGTACCCCACGCCTGACCTGTCGCTGGAGCGTGAGCTGGCCGCTCAATATAACCTTGTGTCCGTGGCCGGCGTGGATGAGGCCGGGCGCGGCGCGCTGGCCGGGCCGGTATATGCTGCCGCCGTAGTGCTGCCCCTGAACAACGCGGCCCTGGCCGACAGGCTACGGGACGTGGCCGATTCCAAGCTGCTGCCGCCGGCGACGCGCGAGCGCTTATTCGACGTGATTTGCGACGCCGCCCTGGCCTACGGCATCTGCTCGGTCCCGGCGGCCGAGATCGATCGCGCCGGTATCCTGGCGGCCACGCGGGCGGCTATGACCGCCGCCGTGGGCGCTCTGAACCCGGCGGCGCAGGGAATTCTGGTCGATGGCCCGCTGCGGCTCGTCGGCGGCAAGTTGCCGCAGCGGCCGATCGTGCGCGGCGACCGGCAAAGCCTGAGCATCGCCGCGGCCTCCATCCTGGCCAAAGTCAGCCGCGACCGCACCATGATCGATCTGGGGGAGCGCTATCCAGCCTACGGCTTTGCCCGCCACAAGGGGTATGGCACGGCCGAGCACCTGGCGGCGCTCGGCCGGCTGGGGCCGCATCCGGAACACCGGCGCAGCTTCGCGCCATTGCGGACCGGGTTGTTTTAGTGCCCAAACTTCTGACGCAGAAGGTCAGTCAACGTCGGGCGGCCGATCTCCTGGAGTTCGTAGCGCACGCGCTGGTTGGGCTTGTCGATGTCCACCAGCCGCCCCAGGTCGATGGGCGTGGCGATCAGCACCATATCGACGGGGGTGCGGTTGATCGTTTCCTCCAGGTCGGCCATCTGCTCCCGGCCATAGCCCATGGCCGGCAACACAGCCCCGGTCGTGGGGTATTTGCGATAGGTGTCGGCGATGGTGCGCACGGCGTAGGGGCGGGGATCAACGATGTCGGCCGCGCCGAATTGTTGCGCCGCCACGACCCCGGCCCCATAGGCCATTTCACCGTGGGTCAGCGTGGGGCCGTCTTCAATGACCAGCACGCGCTTACCCTTAATGGTCGCCGGGTCATCGACGAAGAGGGGCGACGCGCCGCGCACAATGGCCGCCGTGGGGTTGGCGGCGCGGACGTTGGCCAATACCGTATTGACCCCGGCGGCGTCGGCCGTGTCGATTTTGTTGATTACCACGGCGTCGGCCATACGTAGATTGGCCTCGCCGGGGTGATAGCGCACTTCGTGGCCCGGCCGGTGGGGGTCAACCACGACGATGTGGTAGTCGGGCCGGAAGAATGGCAAATCGTTGTTGCCGCCGTCCCAGATGATCACGTCGGCTTCGGCCTCGGCCTGGCGCAGGATGGCCTCGTAATCGACTCCGGCGAAGATCACCGCGCCGCGGTCGATGTACGGCTCGTACTCCTCGCGCTCTTCGATGGTGCAATGGGCGCGATCCATATCGGCGTTGGAAGCAAAGCGCTGCACGGCCTGGGCCGCCAGATCGCCGTAGGGCATCGGATGGCGCACGGCCACCACGCGCTGATAGCCCAGTTCGCCCTTCAGGATGTCGAGCACCTTGCGCGAGGTCTGGCTCTTGCCGCTGCCGGTGCGCACGGCGCACACGGCCACGATGGGCCGGGTCGATTTCAGCATCGTCCGGCGCGGGTTCATCAGCCGGAAGCCGGCCCCGGCGGCCATCACGCGCGACGCCAGGTGCATGACGTACTCATGCGACACGTCGGAATAAGAAAACACGACTTCATCGATTTCATGCTTGCCGATCAAATCGATCAACTCGCTTTCGGGGTAGATGGGCAGGCCATCGGGATAGAGCGGGCCGGAGAGCGCCGGCGGATAGAGCCGGCCTTCGATATTGGGAATTTGGGTGGCGGTGAAGCCGATCACCCGCGCGCTATCGTTATGGCGATAGACAGTGTTGAAATCGTGGAAATCTCGGCCGGCGGCCCCGGCGATGATCGTGCGTACTGGAGGTTGGGAAGTCATAGGGGATTCTGCTCCTGAGATAAAGTGTTAGGCTTGGACGCCGGCATGGGAACCCGCGCCGGATCGATGCTATCTGAAAATCGGCAAACTGGCATTTGATATTATGAAAAGTAATGTTATAATGCTGGCAAGTTGCGTGACATAATCTTTCAGGCACTGCGCAGAGTTGCTCTCATGCTCTCTGGTCTGCTGGAGTGTGATCGCAATGGTTGACTTGAGAGGAGATGTAGAGTTAATGGCTGCCCGCCACGGCCAAGCTCCCTCGTGTTCGAAAGCAACGATACTCTATTCGGCTACCGATCAGGGAGTAGAATGCCATGGAAGAGCAATTGCTTGCCTTCTTATCGCACCTGAAGCAGGAATACCATTACTCGGAAAATACCGTTGCCGCCTATCGAAATGACCTCAACCAGTTTCTAGACTACGTAGAGGAACGCGCCGGCGCCAACCTGACCGATTGGGCGTCGGTATCCGAAGACGACATCGAGGCGTATTTGACCTTTATGAAGCATAAGGCCCAGCCTTATGCTTCTTCAACCATCGCCCGCAAGGTGGCAGCGATCAAATCTTTCTATAATTTCCTGGCGACACAAGGCCTTGTCGACGAGAACCCGACGCTCGAGGTCGATTCCCCGAAGGTGAAAAAGCGCCTACCACAGACGTTGACCCTGGACGAAGTCGAACGCTTGCTCGACGCCCCCCTGAGCGGCCACTCGGCCAAGAACCTGCGCGACGTAACCTTGCTCAATGTACTATATGAAACCGGAATGCGGGTGACGGAAGTGGTGTCGATTCAACTGGAGGACGTGGCCCTCGACCGCTCCGCCCTCTCCTCGCCCACCCGCCAGGGCGACGCGCGCGACATCCCGATAGAGGAATCCACTAAAGCCCTCCTGGACCAATACCTGGCCGAAGGACGGCCGCAACTGGCGAAAGATAATCAGGAGCGCGCCCTTTTCCTGAACCATCGGGGAGAAAAATTGACCCGCCAGGGGTTATGGCTGATCATTAAGGGCTATGCCAAGCAGGCCGGGCTGAATACCGAGGTGACGCCCCACACCCTACGCCATAGCTTCGCCGTTCATCGCCTGAGCAAAGGCTCCAAACTGGAAGATATTCAGCGCCTGCTGGGACATGCCAATATATCAACCACCCAGATTTACATCCAGATGGAAGCGTCCGACCACGAACACACCGCCGCTACAACCCCATCGGCCGTCGTCTGAAAATCGCCCATAGAGGAACCAAACCCATGCCATCTGTCGAGATTAGCGCCGCCGCCGATTTCATTCGCCAACGGACACAACGCCGCCCCAAGATCGGCCTGATCCTCGGCTCCGGGCTGAACCCGTTGGCCGAGGCCATCGAGTCGCCCGACGTCATCCTTACCGGCGACATCCCCCATTGGCCCATCTCCACCGTTCAGGGCCACGCCGGGCGTCTGGTCATCGGCGAACTGGAAGGGCAGTCCGTGCTCGTGCTCCAGGGGCGCATCCACTTCTACGAAGGGTATCCGATGGCCGTCGTCACGCTGCCCGTGCGGGTGATGATCGCCCTGGGCATCGAGATACTCATCGTGACCAATGCCGCCGGGGGATTGAACCCGTCGTTTGCGCCGGGCGATCTGATGCTCATCCGCGATCACCTCAACTTTCCGGGCATGGCCGGCAACAATCCCTTATTTGGGCCGAACGACGAGGCCATCGGCCCGCGCTTCCCCGATATGACCCAGGGCTATGACCCGGCGCTGCGCGACGTGGCGCGCCGGGCAGCGACCGCGGCGGGTATGACGCTGCGCGAGGGGGTCTATGCCTACGTCGCCGGCCCCAGCTTCGAGACACCGGCCGAGCTGCGCTTCCTGCAAATTGCCGGCGGCGACGCGGTGGGCATGTCCACCGCGCCGGAGGTTGTCGTGGCCCACCATGCCGGCGTGCGGGTGCTGGGAATCTCCACTATCGCCAATCTGGCCCTGCCCGACCCGCCACCCGGCCTGACGGTGAACCATGAGGAGGTGCTGGCAACGGGTCAACTGGCCGTGCCGCGCCTCATCCTACTGGTGCGGGGCATTCTGCAACAATTGAGCGCGACGAGCTAGACCAACGGCGTCGGGCCGCCTTCCACTGCCGCCGGTCAATTCGCCCGATCCGTCCCCCCTATGGACCGCATCTACCTGTTTCTCATCCGCAACGATGTCTGGATCTACATCGTCAGTGTTCTGTTTCTCTTCTGGTATCTCACCGAACTGGTACGCGCCATGCGCACCTTGCGGCGGGCGATGTTCAATCTGGAGCGGGAGACGGCCACGGCGGCCCGCAACCACGCCCTGAGTTTCGTCCTCTTCTTTTCGGCCGTCATCGGTATCGTCTTCTACGTCAACCGCAATATCGCCCCCAATCTGCCGGAACAGGTTTTGATCCCCGAAACGCCGACACCCGACGTTTTTGCCACGCCGCTCTCCTCGCCGACCCCCTTCGGCACGGCTGTGGCCGAGGGCGAGGGCATCTTCGCCCCGGTGCTGGCCCCCACGGCCACACTGCCGTCCCAGCCGGGTCTGGAGGCCACGGCCGTCCTCACCGGCACGGTCGTAGGCGAGACCGGCGCGCCAATCGGCACCCCCACCCCCATCACCGACTGCATCCCGGAATTGATGATCAGTGAACCGCTGAACGGCTCCGTCCTCTTCCAGCGGGTCACCATCCGGGGCACGGCCAATACCGGCGACCTGCACCAGTACAGCATCGAGATGAATGGCCCGCAAACGGTCGGCGCGTGGGCACCAATCACCCAGGAGCCGGTGGCCCAGCCGGTCGTCAACGGTGATCTGGCCCAGGCCGATTTGAGCCAGTGGGCCGTGGGGCCATATCAGATGCGCCTGCGCGCGCTGAATGCCACCGGGGGCGAGTTGGGGGCGTGTACTATCGAGATTATTCTCGATAATTAACTGCCGGGCTGATAGAAGCAGAGCATCGTATTGCCATAGCGTCGCTCATCGCTAAGGGTCAGGTTTACTAACTCGACCGGCTTGTACTCTCGCGGATCGATCTGGACGATGACCAACCCACCGACCGTCAGATAGCGGTCGATGGCCGCGTCGATGAGGCGCAGCGGCTCGATCCAGATCTCCATGTATTGCGGCGGGGCAATGTAGACCACGTCGAATGGCGGCCCCGGCGCGGCGCGCAGATAGGCCAGCGCGTCGCCCGGCACGACCGTCGCGCCGTCCTCCAGTCGGGTATGGGCCAGATTATCGCGAATGGTCTGGATGGCGGCGCGGGCCTTATCGACGAACACCACCTCGGCCGCCCCCCGGCTGAGCGCCTCGATACCCACCTGCCCCGTCCCGGCGAACAAGTCGAGCCAGCGTGTATTGCCCACGTCGCCCAGGATGTTGAACAGGTTCTCTTTGACGCGATCCATGATCGGCCGGGTCGTGTCGCCCGGCACGAGCTTCAGTTTGCGCCCTTTGGCCTTGCCGCTAATCACCCGCGCCGCCATATTATTCGATCCTCAACGTGAACAAATCGGCCCGATCGCCTATCGTTTGCCCGGCCTCATCAAACACCGGCAACCGCCAGCCCTCGCTCTGCACCCACAGGCCGGTGGCGACGGTATAGTCGCCTGGCGGCAGGTCGCCCGGCAGCGCCAGCGAATGCGCGTCGGGCACGTATTTGTCCAACGGCCAGCGGCGCGTGGGAAAATCGCCGGGGTTGAGCTTGTCGGATTGGGCCACTAGTTCGCCGGCGCTATCCAGCACGTGGACAAAGACCTGATAGTCGATTTCCAATTCACGCAGCGCCTGCCAATAGAGGGTCAACTCCAGCGTGTCGCCCGGCGCGGCCGTCTCGGTCGCCCTATTATAGCCCAATAGCGCGATCTGGTCGCCGAAGTTAACATAATGATCCACAGCAGGCAGGTCAAGGCGGCCGTCTTGTGACGAATAATGGAACAGGCCCAATGGCTGCAAGAGTAACGCTAGCGCCGTCAGGCCGCCGCTGACGGCGATCACCGGCCAATCCGCCCGCAACGAAACGGGTGAGGGCTTGGCGGGTGCTGCGTGGGCGACAGGCTCTGTATGCCTGATGCGCCACGCGCCAACCAGGGCAATCAGGCCACTGGCGGCGGCGATAAGCCAACCGGCGGTGCGCGGCGGCGTGGAACCAAAGCCCACCTCAACCACGTGCTCCCCAGGCGGCACAAGGACAATGATGAACCCCTCCGGCTCGGCCAGTTCGGTCTCGGCCGGTTGGCCGTCGACGGTCACCAGCCAGCCGGGGAAGTCGAACTGGTAGAGGCGCAGGCGGAACTGCTTGGGGGTACTGACGTGGTAGCGGGTCAGCAGCGGGCGCACCGTCTCGGCCGTGACGACCGCGCCGTCGGGCATGGCCTCGCGGTTCACGCGGTCGGGTGGCAACCCCTCGGCGATGGGGCCGACGACCTCGCCGCGCCGCTGGGGCAACATGATGACCGTGGCCGGCACGTAGTCGGCGGTCGAAGTCGTGCCCAGCCACCGGCCGCTGTTCTCGATGAGCGACATGCGCAGCGTGTTGACCTCGCCAAAGGGCGGCCACTCGGCAGGCTGGCTGAGCGGCAAGGCCAGCAACATGGGCACAGCGACGGCCGCGGCGTAGACCCATATGGCGCGTGACTGGAGAAAGATGTGGGTCGATTGGGTTGCCGGCCGGCGCGTCAATGCCTCGACCCCGGCCGCGCCCAGGATCGCCAACAGCGCCGCCGCCGCGCCCAGCAAGCGCCACGGGAATTGGAAATAGGGCAGGAACGGCAGTGCCTCCCAGATCGGCGTGGAGATGGGCAGCATCAGCAAGAGCGTGATCAGCGCGGCGATGGCAAAGAAGACGAGTTGGCCGCGTTGCCGCGCCCGACCCAGGAGCAGCATGGCAACGCCCAGCAAGCCGCCCAGCCATTGGGCCACGCCCACATTGAACAGGAAAGGGGATTGCGTGGCTCCCCAATCGGGCCGCCGCGAGAAAGCCAATAGTTCGCCCAGGCTCAAGAAATGGGTACGAAAGTCGTAGTGGTCGCCCGCCCCGATGAGCGTGGTCAGGGTGACGGCGTCGCGCTCCAGGATGACCGGCAGCCAGAAAAACGCCGCCAGCCCCAGGCCGAGGCCCAGCGCCGCCGATAAGCGGACGACGGGCGAAAACCGGCCGGGTTGTGGGGCGCCGCGCGTTGTCCACCAGATGAGCACGCCCTGCCATGCCGTCCAGGCCGCGAGCAGGCTGTAGAAGAACAAGCCCATCAGGTTATGGCTCAGGATGACCGCGGCCACCAGCCCAACGGCGGCCAGCCACGAAGCGGGCGACGGCCGCCGCCGCACCCGGTCGAGCGCCCACAGGGCCAGCGGAAACATGGCGAAGCTGAACGCCTCCGGCAGCGCGCCGCGGATGAATGGGTCGATGTAGTGGATATAGGGGGAGTAGACGTAGAGCGCCGCGGCCACGTAGCCGGCTCGCCGCCCCCAATTGTCGCGCGTGTAGCCGTAAAGCCCTAGCCCGGCCAGGAACATGCCGCCCACCAGTACGGCCTTGCTCGCCAGCACCGCGTCAACGCTGGGCAACAGCTCCAGGGGCAGCGCCAGATAGTAGGTCAGCGGCGCGTAATAGTTGAAGATCGGGTAGCCGTAGCCGTGGTAGAAGTTGGGCGCCCAGCGCGGGTAGAATTCGCCGCCGCGAATGAGCAGGCTCAACTCGTGCAGGCGAAAGATGTGGAGTTCGGCGTCCGTCCCTTCGGCCAGCCCGGCGCGGCTGAGCAGCGGCCACACGGCCAGCAGGCAGATGAGCAGAACGACGAAATAACCGGGATCGACGGCCCGCCAAATGCGCTTCATTGTAGGGGATAGGTTCTAGGTGTTAGGTGCTAGGTGCTAGGGCGGAACCTTCTTCCCTAGCACCTAGCACCTAGCCCCTAGCACCTAGTTGATCATATCGACGATGCGGTCGGGATTATCGGCCACGCGGACGCCGGCGGCTTCCAGCGCGGCGATTTTACCGGCGGCCGTGCCGCTCTTGCCCTCGACGATGGCCCCGGCGTGGCCCATGCGACGGCCGGGCGGCGCGGTGCTGCCGGCAATGAAGGCCGTTACCCGCTTGGTCATGTGCTCGGCGATGAAGGCCGCGGCCTGCTCCTCGGCATTGCCGCCGATCTCGCCGATCATGATCACTTGCGACGTATTGGGATCGTCCTCGAACAGGCGCAACACGTCGATGAAGTCCATGCCCTTGATGGGATCGCCGCCGATGCCGACGCAGGTCGATTGGCCGATGCCGCGTTGGGTCAGCGCAAAGACGACTTCATAGGTCAGCGTGCCGCTGCGCGAAACCAGCCCGACACTGCCGGGCGTGACGATGGAGCCGGGGATGATGCCCAGCTTGGCCTCGCCGGGGGTAATGAGGCCGGGGCAGTTCGGCCCGATGAGCCGCGTCCGGCGCTGATCCAGATAGTTGCGGACGGCGATCATGTCCAACACGGGGATGTGCTCGGTCAGGCAGACGACCAGCGGCAGCCCAGCATCGGCAGCCTCATACATAGCGTCGGGCGCGAATTTGGCCGGCACGAAGATGATGGAGGCGTTGGCCTCGGTCGCTTCGGCCGCCTCGCGCACCGAGTCAAAGATGGGCACGGGGCCTTGGTCGCCGTCGAAGGTCTGGCCGCCCTTGCCGGGCACGACGCCGCCGACGACGTTGGTGCCGAAGGCGATCATCTGGTTGGTGTGGAACGTGCCCTCGCGGCCGGTGATGCCCTGGACGAGAAGTCGTGTGTTCTTATCGACGAGAATGCTCATGATGCCCCTCCATTCGTCCGCGCGGCCTCGGCCGCCGCCACCGCCTTCTGCGCCGCCTCGGATAGCGTCGCGGCGGTCAGCATGTCGGCATCGGCCAGCAAGGCCAGCCCTTCGGCGGCGTTCGTGCCCGCCAGCCGTACCACCATCGGCACGGTGGTATCGATCTGCTCCAGCGCGCTCAGGATGCCCCGCGCCACCTCATCGCCGCGGGTGATGCCGCCGAAAATATTGAACAGCACCGCCTCGACCTTGGGGTCGGAGAGGATCAGCCGCAGCGCCGTCGCCACCTGATCGGCCCGCGCGCCGCCGCCGATGTCGAGGAAGTTGGCCGGCTCGCCGCCATAGAGTTGGATGATGTCCATCGTCGCCATTGCCAGCCCGGCCCCGTTGACCATGCAGCCGATATTGCCGTCCAGCTGGATAAAGGTGATGCCTGTGCGGCGGGCTTCGGCTTCGGCCGGGGGCTCTTCTTCCACGTCGCGCATCTCGGCCAGGCGGGGCTGGCGGGAAAGGGCGTTGTCGTCAATCGACATCTTGCCGTCCAGGGCCAGCAGTTTGCCCTCGCCGGTGATGATGAGCGGGTTGATCTCGGTCAGCGAGGCGTCATTGGCCCGGAAGCAGTTGTAGAGCGCGGCGACGATCTTGTGAAAGTCGCCCCAGACCTCGCGCGGCAAGCCCATGCGCTGGGCCAGATAGGTCGTCTGGAAGCCGCGCACGCCGAGGTTCGGATCGACTTGAAGGAGATGGATCTTCTCCGGCGTGGTCTCGGCCACCTCCTCGATATCCATACCCCCGGCGGCCGAGGCCATGATCATCGGCCGGCGATTTCCCCGGTCGATCAGCACGGCCAGATATAGCTCCTGGCGAATACCGGGGGCCAGTTCATCGACCAGCACCTTGTTGACCGTCAGTCCCTTGATCTGCATGCCCAGAATGGCCGCGGCGTTGGCCTCGGCCTCGTCCAGGTTCTGGGCCAGCTTGATGCCGCCCGCCTTGCCCCGGCCGCCGGTCAGCACCTGGGACTTGATGACGGCCCGACCGCCCAACTCCTGGGCGATGGCCCGCGCCTCGGCCGGGGTGTGGGCGACCTCGCCGCGCGGGATGGGGATGCCGTGCTCGGCGAATAATCGCTTGGCCTGATACTCATGTAGGTTCACAGAGTGCTCTCCTTCTCTCCGGTTGAATGTGATTGAAATGGCGGCGGGGCGAGAGGCCCAACCGGCAAAATGAAAGGCGAACAGCCCGGCCGTTCGCCTCGATCATAGCGCATTTAACGAGCCGGGGCAGTATAGCACAGCCATTTCCACCGGGCGAGATCAGCCGCGAGCGCGCCGCTGCCGCAAGATCTCGAAAGCGAGCACGGCCGCGGCCCCCGCTGTGCCCAGGGCATAGCCTACGTCACGGCCATAGGGGATGCTGACGATGGCATCGGCGTTCTGGCGCAGCGCACGGGCCACGCCGCGCTTCTCACCGCCGATGAGCAGCAACAGCGGCCCGGCCAGATCGACCTCAACCATGGGCCGTCCATCCTCGGCGGCGATAGCGATGGGAATGGCGCGGGCACGGGCGGCGGCCAGAGCGTCGGCCGTCTCGGCCGCGGCGGTGGGCATGAATTCGGTCGCCCCGGCCGAGGCGCGGCTGACCGTGGCCACCGCCGACAGCCAATTGCGCGGCCGGACGATCAGCCCGTCGATACCGGCCGCGTAGAGCGAGCGCACCGCCTGGCCGAAGTTAAACGGGTCTTCCACGCCGTCGAGCAGGACGTTGACGGCCTGGGGCGCGCCGAGCAGTTCGTCGAGTTGGGCCAGGCGGCGCGGCCCCACCAGAGCGATAATGCCGCCGTGGGCCTGCCCCGCCGCGTGGCCGTCCAGCGTCTCGCCCGGCGCGCGTTCCAATGGCACGCCCTGCGTGGCGGCCAGTCGCTCGACGCGGGCCGCGGCCTGATCATAGCGGGCGCGATCGACGTAGACGGCGCGCACGTCGCGCACGCCGCCCCGCAGGGCCGCCTCCACCGACACCGCGCCCGTCAGCCATTGATCCTCAGCCATCATGTCGCTCATTCGCTATAAAAAACAAGGCCGGATTATCCATCCGGCCTTGTATCAACACAAACTTGGGCAAGCTCCGGCGCTTACTCGTCTTCGGACGGCACCGGGGCCAACGTCGGCACGGTCTCGATCTCCGGCGTAGCCGTCGCGGCGGCCAGGAATTTGGCGTCGAGCACCGGCAGCGTCGGCACACGGCCGCGCCACATATCGTTGATTTGCAGGTTGCCGGTCAGCCGCTCATCGACGTAGCTCTGGAGCGCCTCCTGCTGGGTCGTCTGGAACTCATTGTCGCTCAGCTCGCGCTCCTCGCGGCCACTAACCATGAGCAGGTAGTAGCTGGAGGTGCCGTCGCCGTTATCGACGGTGAAGATCTCGCTCGGCTGGTCGATATCCAGTTCAAAGGCCGCCGTGGCGATCTCGGTGCCGATGCTGGCTTCCAGGTTACTCTGCGTGCGCCACAGNNGGCAGGAAGCCATCGGTTTCGATGAGGCCCTGCATCTCATTGGCCGCCTCTTCGGTCGTGGCGGCGATGAAGAACAGGCTGGCGTGGGGCGCGAGGCGGGGTAGGGCTTGCTCCTCGGTCAGCGTCTCGCTCAGCCGCTCGCGGCACAACTGGGCGCGCACCACCTGACGATAGATCGGCTCCTGGACGCCAAGATTGTTCAACTGGGCGATGAATTCACCGTACTGGGTCAGGAACTCCTCTTCGGGCACGGGTGTCGCCGTGGGCAGCGGCGTGGCCGCGGGGCCGCTGGTCGGCGTGGGGAAGGGAGTCAAGGTGGGCACAACGTCGGTGATGACCGCCGTCGGGATGGGCGTCAGCGAGGGAGTAGGCTGAACGGTGGCCGTCGGCTCCGGCTGCTGGGTCGGGGAGACGCCTTCGCCAAAGAAGCTGTAGGACTCGCCGATCTTGGCCTGGACGTCGGCCTCGCTAATTTCAATGCCGCGTTCCGCGACCGCCTCGCATATGACCACTTCGTCGGCCATCGTGTTCAGCACGTCCTGGCCCATCGTTTCGGGGTCATACAACTCGTTGATGACGCTGCCGCCGAACTGTTGGACGATGCCGACGTCGCCACCGAACGCCGCCAGCTGGTTCTCCAGGAAGATGATGCGTTGGGCGCGCTCGAACTTGACCCGCTCCTGCCATTCGCGCAGGGTAATCTGGGTCTGCCCCACTGTGGCGACGGCCCGGTTGGGGGTTAGGAATAGCTCGTTGACTACGGCGATACCGATCACCAACGCTATCATGACGCCGATGACGATCGCCGCGATACGAATATTGCGCAACTGCCGCTCGTGCTTGCGCGCGATCAAAATTTCCTTGCGCGACTGGCGTTGCTCGGCTTCGCTTTCTTTGGTTGTCTGCTGTTTCTTGGCCATTACAATGTTGCTCAGGGCGGCTTAATCGGAGACGAACGGCAACAAGGCGATGTGGCGGGCGCGCTTGATCTCGCGGGCCAGATGGCGCTGGTGCTTGGCGCAGGTGCCGGTCTGGCGACGGGGGCGCATGCGGCCGAATTCGTTGACGTAGCGGCTCAACAAATCGACCGCCTTGTAATCGATCTCGGTCCGTTCGACACAGAACTGGCAGACGCGCTTGGTCGGCCGAAAACGCCGGTTAGGGCGGTTGTTGGGTGCTTGCATTGGTTAATCCTCACTTATTCTGAGAGCACAATCAAATCCTGGGCGACAACTTCCGTGCGGAAGTGGCGGCGGCCGAGGCTGTCTTCCCAGCCGCGCGTTTGCAATCGCCCCTCAATGTAAACTTGTTGACCCTTGGCCAGGCGATCGCGGCATAATTCGGCCAGACTGCCCCAGGCGACGACGTTGAACCACTCTTTCTCTTCGTGCTTTTCGCCTTCGGTCGATGTCCAGCTGCGCGAAGTCGCCACGCTGAAGGAAGCCACGGCACGGCCGCCGGGTGTCTGACGAACTTCGGGTTCGTCTTCCAACCAGCCGATGACCATGACTTTATTCAAGCCTTTGCTGGGCGACATCGTTTCGCGTCTCGCCGGGGAATTATTCGCCCTTGCGAATGACCAGATAACGCAGGACGTCCTCGTTATACTGCATGCTGCGCTCGATGTCCTTGATGCGGGTCGCGTCCAGCTTGGCCTCATAGAGGACGTAGTACCCTTCCGTGAACTTCTTGATGGGGTATGCCAACTGGCGGACGCCCCAATGATTGGCGACCAACGCGCCATCCTCTTTGGAGCCGGGGATCAATAAATTGCTGAGCCGTTCGATCAATTGGGTACGTTCAGCTTCGTCCAACTGGGGTTGGATGATCACAGTTACTTCGTATTCGCGCACGTTGCCACTCTCCTTTCCTTGGAATGTACTCTTGCGAGTATTGCCCCCGGTCACTTGCCGGGAGCGGAAGCCGGCGAAACAGGCGTGCTTTCCTGTTGCCGGGCAACGATCTCGTGATTATAGCGAGTTGTTAGAAATTTTCAAGTTTTTGGGTGGAATTGAAAACCCCGGTTTTGACTACCTCACCAGCGCCAGATCGACTGCTTCTTGCAACGTCCGGCAGGTGATAATCTCCAGTCCTTGAGGCATGGAGCTTGCTTTCATCTGCCGGGTGCGCGGGATCAGGCAGCGCTTGAAGCCCAGCTTGGCCGCTTCCTTCAGGCGCGGCTCCAGTTGGCTGACGGCGCGCAACTCGCCGCTGAGGCCGACCTCGCCAAAGAAGGCCATGTCGGCGTGGACCGGTCGATCCTTGACGCTACTGGCGATGGCTAAGGCCACGCCCAGGTCGGCTGCCGGTTCGCTGATCTGCAAACCCCCGATGACGTTGACGAACACGTCCTTGTCGTGCAGCGGTATATGGACGCGGCGGGTCAGGACGGCGGTCAGCAGCAGCAGCCGGTTCAGGTCGATGCCGACTGGCGTCCGGCGCGGGTTGGTGAAGGTCGTGGCGCTGGCCAGAGCTTGCACCTCCACCAGCAGCGGCCGCGTGCCCTCCAGCGTGACGGCGATGGCCGAGCCGGGGGCATTGGCCTGGCGCTCGGCCAGAAATGCTTCCGACGGGTTGGGCACTTCGACCATGCCCTGCTCGACCATCTCGAAGACGCCCACCTCGCTGGTCGCGCCGAAGCGGTTCTTCACACTCCGCAACAGCCGGTAGCGATGGAACGGATCCCCCTCCAGATAGAGAACGGTATCGACGATGTGCTCCAGCACGCGCGGCCCGGCAATCGCCCCCTCCTTGGTCACGTGGCCGACGAGGACGATGACGACGCCCGACTGCTTGGCCAGCTCCTGGAACCGGGACGCCGATTCGCGCACCTGGGTGACGCTGCCGGCCGAGGAGTTGAGGCTGTCGTCATAGGTCGTCTGGATACTGTCGATGATCGCCATGATCGGCCGCACCTCGGTGATGTGATCCAGGATGGCCCGCAGGTTCGTTTCGGTCACCAGGAACAGATCATGGGCGTCCATCTTCAGCCGCTCGGCGCGCATCTTGATTTGCCGCGCGCTCTCCTCGCCGGAGACGTAGAGCACCGGTCCGTGGAGATTGGCGGCCAGCCCGGCGATCTCCAATAGCAGGGTCGATTTGCCGATACCCGGATCGCCGCCCACCAGGATGAGCGAACCGGGCACGAGGCCGCCGCCCAGGACGCGCGAGAACTCCTGCACCGGCAGCGCCAGCCGGTCGAGGCCGTCGGTCTCCACCTCGTGCAGCCGCACCGGCCGCGACGTGAGCGAGCCGGGCGAGCGCCGCCCCTTGGTCGCTGTCTCGGTTTCAATCACCTGTTCGACCATCGTGTCGAACTCGTTACAGCGCGGACAGCGGCCCATGTAGGCCGGAGTCGTCCGGCCGCAACTCTGACACACGTATTGTGTTTGTCGTTTCGCCATGCCTTAAGTATACCAAGAAGAGGCATAGAACGCGGATAACGCGGATCGGACCGATATACGTGGTATAATGCCGCCGCATGATCAACTGGCTATCCGTCGTGGGCAATGGTTTCTGGATCGTCGGGCTGGCACTCGTCCTGGCCGGGTTCAGCTATCATTATTGGCTGGCCGGGCAATTGGGCCATCCGCTGCGCCAGGAGTTAGGCGGGTTGTCATTCCAACGGCTGGCACTCGGCGGGCTGCTGCTGGTCAGTATCGGGTTGGCCCTGACCGCCGATGGGTTGTGGCAACTGCTGCCGGCCGCGGCGCTAGTCATCGTCAGCCTGGTGGCTTTGTTCGCCCTGTTTCGCCGCCAACGCCGCCAACATCCGGGAAATTAGGTCTATGATTGTCTCAAAGTCATTTCGTTCGCGTGTCGCGCTCCTGTTACTTCTCCTTCTCATCATTGGCGCGGTTCAGCGGCCGATGGCGGCCGGCAACCCGCGCCAGGACAGCTATCCCGCGCCCACGCCGACGTTGGCCGCCGCGCCCACCCTCGACCCGGCGCTACCGTCGCCCACCCCCCTGGCCTACCCTTCTTTTGCCGAGCCTGATTTCGTGGCCGCCACGCCCGCGCCCATCGGCGGGGAAGGCGGCGGGCAATTTTTGCCGGCCGTGCCGGGCACTAATACAGACGTGAGCCAACCGGTCACGCCGGAGGCAACCTCGCGCGGCCTGGTTTTTCTGTGGCTCAGCTTTATGGCTACCTTCCTCGTCTTCCTGATCGCCGTCGTCGGATCGATCCTGCTCTTCACCCGTCGCAACGAAAATTAAGCCCAACGCCGGATCGTTGAAGGGAACGGCCCGCCGGGCTATAATTCCCCTACCCGCCTCGGAACCAACTTATAACGGGGCCGGCGTGCGCGTATGGAGCGAATTGATCACGAATAACGCGACTCGGCCGACACATCACGCCTGGCGGCGCTATTTGCCGTGGCTGAATCTGGGCCTGACGGCGCTCCTCCTCATCGCCGGCCTGTGGTATCTGTCCACGCGGGTCAGTCTGGCCGCCGTCGGCGCGGCGCTGGCCGGCGCGAAGCCGTTTTACGTCTTGCTGGCCGTGGGATTGATGCTTCTGACGGTCGCGCTAAAAGGTTGGCGCTGGCAATTGATGTTTCCGCCAGAGCGGCCGGCCGAGCGGCCGCCCGTCTCTTTCGCCGCCGCCTTCTGGGCCGTGGCCCTGGGCCAATACGTCAACCTCATCGTCCCTTTCCTGCGCCTGGGCGAAGTGGCCCGCCTGTACGCCCTGAATCAGGAAAGTGGCACATCGGCCGGGCGGGCGCTGGGTACGCTGGTGATCGAGAAGACGCTCGACCTCATCTTCTTCGGCCTGACCATCCTCTTCATCCTGCCGTTCGTCATCCTGCCCGATTTCATCGACCGGCCGGGGCCGATGCTATTGCTTCTGCCGCTGTTGCTGCTGGCCGTCCTCTACCTGTTGGCTTACCGNNTAGCCGTCGCCGGGCTGGAGGGCTTGGCGGCGCTGCGCGACCGGCGTTTGACGCTGGCGACGCTGCTCCTGTCGCTCGCCATCGCCATCCTGTCCGTCGTCTTGCCCTACGCGCTGTTCCCGGCGCTCGCCCTGCCGCTCACTTTGCTCGATGCCGCCCTCATCCACATCGCCGTCAGCATTGCCATCACCCCGCCCAGCACCCCGGCCAAGATCGGCGTGTTCAACGGCGCGGCGGCGCTCATGCTGTGGCAATTCGGCCTGACGGACGAGACGCTCATCGCCGGCTACGCCATCCTGCTCTACCTCGTCGTCGTCGGGCCGCAGCTCTTGCTGGGCCTCATCGCCGCCTCGCGCACCAAATGGCGCTGGAACGCCGGTATCGCCGCCGTTCCACCGGCCGCTCCCGATCAGGTATGACCGCTCCGCCCATCTCTGTGATCATCCCCGCCTATAACGCCGCCCGGACGATTGGCCCGTGTCTGGCGGCGCTGCGCGATCAGGCGTTCGACAAGCCCTACGAAATCATCGTCGTCGATGACGGCTCGACCGACGGCACGGCCGAAGTTGCGCGCGCCGCGGGCGCGACCATCATCTCCATCCCGCGCGGCCGCCCGGCGGCGGCACGCAATGCCGGCATCCGCGCCGCGCAAGGGGGCATCATCTGCTGCACCGACGCCGATTGCGCGCCGCAGCCCGGCTGGTTGCGCGAACTAACGGCCCCGTTCGGTGACCCGACGATCATGGCCGCCAAGGGCGCCTACGAGACGCGCCAACGGCAGTTGGTGGCCCGCTTCGTGCAACTGGAATATGAGGACAAATACGACCGCCTGCGCCAACAGCCGGCAATCGACTTCATCGACACCTACTCGGCCGCCTATCGCCGCGACGTATTGCTGGCCAATGGCGGCTTCGACGTGTGCTTCGATTATCTGGAAGACCAGGAGCTATCCTTTCGCCTGGCCGCTCGCGGCTGCCGCATGGTCTTTCGCGAGACGGCCGTCGTCGATCACCGGCACAGCGCCACGTGGCGCGCCTACCTGCGCAAGAAGGCGATCATCGGCTATTGGAAGGCCCAGGTCGTGCGCCGCCATCCCGACCGGGCCGGCGGCGATTCCCACACGCCGCCGGTGATGAAGGTGCAGATGCTGCTGGCAATGCTGACCCTGGCGGCCGTCGTGGCCGGCGTCATGGGAGTGCTCCTGTGGCCGGGGGGGGGTGTGGCGCACCTCTTGTTGGCCTGGGGGCCGGCGGCGTTGGCGGCGCTCGTCTTCGTCGCCACGACCCTGCCCTTCGTCGGCAAGGCGTGGCGCAAAGACCGACCGGTGGCGGTGGTAGCGCCACTTTTGCTTTTCGGCCGAGCGGTGGCGCTGAGCCTGGGGTACACCTGGGGCGTGCTCCAGCCGCGGCGCGCCATTACCGGCCAACCGCCGGGCAAGGGTGAGGGTTTGCTGCCCAATGANNAAATCCGGGCGAGGCGCGAGATAAACACCAGATGATCGCGCCCAACCCCGCCACGCCGCTGACGCCTACCGTCAACGAGCCGGCTGCCCTGCGCCTCTACGCGGCAGCGGCGACCCTCGTTACGTTGGGCGTCTACCTGCTCACGCTGGCCCCCGACCTGACCTGGGCCAATGCCGCTACCGACGGCGGCGAGCTGATCACCGCCGCGGTCACGCTGGGCATCCCCCACCCGCCGGGCTATCCGCTCTACGTCGTCCTGGGCAAGTTGTTTAGCTTGCTGCCGCTGGGCACAGTCGCCCTGCGCTTCAATTTACTGTCGGCCTTCTGTGGCGCGTTGGCCGTCGGCGTCCTCGTCCTGGCTATCGGGGCCTATCACCGGGGCCGCGTGCGCCCGTCGGTCGCCGTCGCGGCGGCGCTGCTCTTCGGCTTCGCGCCGCTGGCCTGGAGCCAGGCCGTCGTGGCCGAGGTCTACACGCTTAACCTGCTGCTGCTGGCCGTCTTTTTGCTGGCCTGGAGCCGCGCAGGGGCGTCCGGCTGGAGCGGCTTCTGGCTGGGGCTGGCGATCACGACCCACCTGACGTCGCTGCTGATGCTGCCCGCCCTGCTGGTTGGCCGGGAGCGCGGCCGGGCCGTGGTCGGTCTGGCAGTGGGCCTCACGCCGCTGTTGCTGTTGCCCATCCTGGCGCGGGGCGATAGTCCCGTTGTCTGGGGGCGGCCGGTCGATTTGGCCGGGTGGTGGTGGCTGGTCAGCTGCCGGCTCTATGCCGCCAACGTTCAACCCGCGCTGGACGGGGAGCGCCTGCTGAACCTGCTGCGGGCGCTGGCCTTTGGCCCGGCGGCGCTCATCGTGGCTCGCCGGACGACCGGAACCACGG
>CXWJ01032982.1_pt1 | contig 25817 bp, 27 predicted proteins | sample 590841 | NCBI WGS metagenome assembly CXWJ01 (sample SAMEA3498367, study PRJEB10139) | wastewater metagenome | biome: wastewater treatment plant; material: activated sludge | place: Austria | collected 2015-01-21 | reverse complement strand
CTTCGACTTCCAACCAGTGATTTATCGCGGTCCCTACGAATATGGCTCGCCAGAGGTCGACATCGACTACTACCCACAAACGATGCCGCCACCCGAAGGCAAAAATTCATCAGTGCCTGCCGCTCATTAACTCCGTATGCGGAATGCATCCCTACAACGCGAGAGTTCACTTTGGCCCCATCGTTGGGCTGTCGCGTTGGCCTGCGCCACATTTCCGCTGGTATGGGTCGGTGGATTAGTCACGACAACCAAAGCCGGAATGGCCGTGCCAGATTGGCCCAGCACGTACGGCTACAATCTGTTCCTCTATCCCTGGACAACTTGGCTGGCTGGCCCGTGGGACTTATTCGTCGAACATGGCCACCGCCTGCTAGGTGCAACTGTTGGGATGTTAACCATTGCGCTTCTAGTTTCGCTGTGGCGCAGCGACGATCGCCATTGGATGCGTTGGGCAGGTTTGGCGGCTCTCGCGCTTGTGATATTTCAAGGTGTTCTCGGTGGAATGCGAGTTCGGCTCGACGAGCGAACGCTGGCTATGCTTCACGGTTGCACCGGGCCGCTCTTCTTCGCCCTCGTAGCGGCGATCGTGGTATTTACGTCGCGAGGGTGGCGAGATGAAACTGAGTCAATCTCCAACGACTACAGCGGCGGTCTGCACCGCCTCACCGTCATCACGTGCTTGCTGGCCTATCTTCAGATATTGTTAGGTGCCGTATTGCGCCACGTGCCGATCGTGACCGAGCCGTTGACCTTCGCCTTGGTGGTGAAGGCCCACTTGATTGTTGCAGCCGTGCTGACAATTCATGTTGGCTTAGAAGTTGTGGCAGTTTTTCGGCGATTCAGTCAAATCCGCTTGCTTCGCCGCGCAGCGGTAGTGCTGGCGTGTTTGCTCGTAGCCCAGATTACTTTGGGCACTGCCACGTGGCTTGCTAAATACTCAGTGCCATATTGGGCCGCACGTTGGTTTTCGCTAAACGGCCGGGCCATTCAAGACGGTGGCTGGTTGCAAACGCACATTGTGACCGCACACGTTGCGGTTGGTTCACTGATCTTGATCACGTCGTTAGTGCTCGCCCTGTACTCGTTTCGATTTCTGTCGGCCCCGCCAGTGGCACAACGCCTGCAACGGCGTGGATTGGGGATGGCCCTATGAGTCGAATCAATTCCGCCACTGGTAGGTCTGCTCTGAGTTGGTCACGTGTTCGCATGGGCTGGCGTACGCGAGCCGCCGATTACATCGAGCTGACCAAACCCCGCATTGTAGTTTTGGAGTTGGTGACCGTCATTGTGGCCGCGCATCTGGCGGCGCCTTGGGGCATCAACAGTTGGGTGCTCCTCCACACCGTAGTCGGCGCTGCCCTGGTCGCTGCCAGCGCGGGCGCCCTGAATCAGTGGTGGGAGCAAGCGACCGACGCCCGCATGCACCGGACGGCGGACCGCCCACTTCCAGGTGGACGGCTGACCGCAACCGAGGTAATTGCGTATGGTGCTACGACTCTAGTCATCGGCACTGGGCAGCTGATTTGGTACGTTAATCCGCGGACGGCCATTGTCGCCTTGGCCACTTGGCTGATCTACGTATTGATTTACACGCCCCTAAAATCACGTTCGCCGCTTAACACGTCCGTCGGTGCCGTGAGCGGCGCGCTACCTATTCTCATCGGCTGGACCGCCACGGGGGCCGCGATCGACATGCGGGCACTTGCCCTCGTCGCCGCGATGTTCCTCTGGCAATTTCCACACTTTATGGCTATCGCATGGCTGTATCGCGAGGATTACCGTCGCGCGGGCCATCAGATGCTCACTGTGGTCGATCCGACCGGTCTTCGTGCTGGTGCGCAAGCAGTGGTCGCGGCGCTGACTTTGATTCCTGTTAGCCTGGTTCCGGCCTTATCGCCACAGGCTGGCAGCCCCGCCATTTATTGTGGCTGGACTTTAATCTTAGGCATTGGCCAACTTGCGGCAGCCGTATTGTTTTTCATCCATCGTGACGATCATTCAGCCCGACGTTTGCTTCGCGCCAGCTTGGCTTACATGTGCTGTTGGATGGGGCTGTTGCTTTTGGTGGCTGTATAAAAATTCATAACTGTTCAACCGATTAAAATAATGAGCCATTCCGCACCTAAGCTGAACTATCAGACCGCACTGCCGATTCCCAACGGCAAGACATGCCTGTGGTTGTTCCTGTCGACCGAAATCATGTTTTTTGCCGGTCTGATCGGCACTTACATCGTGTTGCGTTTCGGTTCGATCGCTTGGCCGGCCCCACACGATGTCCATCTCAGCGAACCGATCGGTGCCTTCAACACGTTTGTGCTTATCTGTTCCAGTGTCTCCGTGGTGTTGGCCTTGGAGTCGGCCAAGAAAAACCAAGCGGCGGCGGCCAAGATGTGGATCGTGCTCACGTTCCTGCTGGGCAGCGTATTCCTTGGCGTCAAAGCGTACGAATACTCTGCAAAGTTTTCCCACGGTATTTATCCGCAAAGCCCGCACGGATTGGTCCACGACAAAGCAGACGTCCAGTATGCGGCGGCTGTTCGCAAACGGCTCACGGAACTTAAGACGAGAATTGAAAGCGCGCCTCCCCGAGCAGACAACGATTTGGAAGGGAAGCAACAGGATCAAGGCCGGCTTCAACTGATCGACCTGATTAGTCGGACCTATGTCGAGCCTGCCGAGCTGGCTGTTCGCAACATGCCAGACTCGCCTGAAGGCCCAAAACTGTTGATGGTTCTCGCGTTCGCTATTGCGCCGCCGCACGAGGAAGGCCACGGTCACGGCGATTCCCATGCTGGTGTCCACGCAGCAGATCACACCATTCAACTTGCCGCCTTCCAGGTGGCGGCGGAAGCGGCAGGCACAGGGGGCGCGGATGCCCCCAAGCTCACCAATCTGAATGATGAATACCCTTGGCTGCGGTTGCCGATTGTGATCCCAGGAGGACCGATGTGGGCCAGCACGTATTTTCTGCTGACCGGTTTCCACGCAATTCACGTGATCGTCGGTCTCATCGCGTTCTTTTTGTTGCTGTTCATTACGCTCGATCGCACGAAAGTCGGAGCGGTCGAAAATATCGGTCTCTACTGGCATTTTGTCGATTTGGTGTGGATTTTCCTGTTTCCGCTACTGTACCTCTTCTAGTTCAGTTATCCGGCCTCTTGTTTTTTCAGTCATAATGGAGCGAGCCGCTCGCCGAATCCCGCCGCGGAGTATTATTAGTCATGTCGGAACACGACCACTCACACGACCAAGCCCATTCGGACGGGGGCGAACACGATCATGGCGGCGTCGGCCAGTACCTTGCCGTTTTTGCCGCCCTGTGCGTCCTCACCGCCGCTTCGTTCTTCACCTATTCCAGATTCTGGCCCTTCGACAAACACGTGGCCTGGGCGTTCATGATGTGCATCTCTGTGACGAAGGCCATGCTGGTCATCATGTTTTTCATGCATCTCTTGTGGGAAGCTAATTGGAAATGGGTGCTGACGATCCCCGCCAGCTTCATGTCGCTCTTCCTCATGTTGATGCTTGTGCCGGATATCGGCTGGCGTCAGGACAACGGTTACTCCCATTACTCGTACGAGCGGCTGCACTACGCCGCGAATCCGCCCGCCGCAACGAAAGAAATTGCGGACGAGGCAATAAAAGAACTGTCGCACGACGACGCAACGAAGGGGACTCACTGAGTTCGCTTTCGCGGGCGATAAGGTGCTCCCAGCTGATTCGTGCTCAGAATGGCACTGCATGTCCACCTCGCCCGCCATCGATATTGCCCACCTGTCGCATCGCTACGGGCATCACGAAGCTATTCGTGAGCTATCTCTGACCGTGACGAACGGTGAAATATTTGCGATTCTAGGCCCGAATGGCAGCGGCAAGACGACGCTATTTCGTGTCCTCTCCACGCTGATTCCCATCCAACAGGGCGAAGTTCGCCTATTGGGATTCGACCTCCGCGCGCAGCCCGACGCCATTCGCGCCCAACTCGGCATTGTTTTTCAGGCACCCAGCATCGATAAAAAACTCACGGTGTGGGAAAACGTCATTCACCACGGCCGATTGTACGGCCTCGGCGGCAGCGATCTTCGCTCGCGAGCGGAAGAAATGCTTTCCCGGCTCGGGCTGGCTGACCGTCGCGGAAGCCTCGTCGAAACGCTTTCGGGAGGGTTGCGGCGACGGGTCGAGTTAGCCCAAGGGATGCTCCACCGGCCGCGGCTACTCCTGCTCGATGAGCCCTCGACCGGCCTCGATCCGGGTGCCCGCAGCGACTTGTGGCAATATTTACAGCAGGTTCGGGGCGAATCCAACGTCACGATCGTGCTAACGACGCATCTGTTGGAAGAAGCCGAACGCGCGGACCGTATCGGAATCATGCACCAGGGGCAACTCGCCGCGCTCGATACCCCCACCGCGCTACAGGCTTCGGTGGGTGGCGACGCGATTACGATCCGCACAAAAGACTCAACGGCCCTCGCCGCCGCGATCTCCGAGAAATTCAACATCCGTCCGATGGTCGTCGACGGTTCCGTGCGGCTCGAACTCCCCCGCGGACACGAATGGATCGCTCGTCTTGTTGAGGCTTTTTCGGACCGTATCGACTCAATCACCCTCGGCAAACCTACGCTGGAAGACGTCTTCATCCACGTCACAGGTCACCAATTCTGGAGCAATGGAAAGACAGAAGAATCAACCGACGGAAGTAAGACGAACAAAGGAAAGAAACAAAAGCACTAACTGCGCAAATGCCCCGTCCGAAAGCGGGGCTGTGGATCGATTGCACTCGCATCCAAATCCTTTATCCAAGATCCTCTACTACACCGTTTTTCATCTGTTCATAAATTGATCGCCAAAACCATATGAACGCCAATGCCTCACCAACCGCGACATCCGTTCCACCCTGGCCGGTCGTCTTCACGCTTTGCCAGCGCGAGCTCGTGCGGTTCTTTCGCCAAAAGAACCGCGTGTTCGGCGCGCTCGGCCAGCCGATTATTTTTTGGCTACTGTTCAGCGCCGGGTTGAGATCGAGCTCCTTTGGCACCGGCGACGCGACTGGCCAACTCGACTATGCCCATTTCTTTCCCGGCACGATCGTGATGATCCTGCTCTTCACGGCAATCTTCGCGACCATTTCGATCATCGAAGACCGACGCGAAGGATTCCTACAGGGCGTCCTCGTCGCGCCGATTCCGCGTTGGACGATGGTGCTCGGCAAAGTGTTCGGCGGTGCGGTGATCGCCATGTTGCAAGGCGTGCTGTTTCTCGCGCTCGGTTGGCTCACGACGAAGCTCGGCTGGGGCAACATCATCGCCACCTCTCCAGAGAAGCTGTTTGCTGCCGTGGTCTTGATGTTCATTATTTCCGTCGCTCTTACGGCGCTTGGCTTCCTGATCGCCTGGCGGATGGACTCCACCCAAGGCTTCCATGCCGTAATGAGCGTTTTTCTGCTCCCGATGTGGCTCCTCTCCGGAGCGTTTTTCCCCAGTAACGTTGGGGGCTGGCTGGGCTGGATCGTCCGCCTCAATCCACTCACCTATGGGGTGGCTGGGTTGCGGCATCTGCTCCAAAATGGTGTTGATATCGCCTCGCTGCCTTCGCCGATGGTCTGCTGGCTTGTGTCGCTGGCTTTTGCGGCTGTCATGCTCGCGGCTGCCTGGCNNCCGCCGTTGGAAGAGTTCGAAATGACGGAGCGTAGCGGCGAACTATTCCGTTCGGAAGACATGCGCGGCAGAGTCTGGGTCGCCACCTATTTTTTCACCACTTGCCCTGGCAACTGCATTCGATTGAATCAAAACATTCAACGGTTGAACGCTCTGCCGGAACTTAAGGATGTGGTCTGGGTCAGTATCACCTGCGACCCAGACACCGACACACTTGCCGCACTTCGAGATTACGCCGATCGCTGGAAAGCGGACCCGCAGCGCTGGCTTTTTTGCCGCGGGGAACTGGGTTATATCCAGCGCGTGGCGAAAGGCATGAGCATCGCCTTGGAGCGCAAAGGTCACCAAGACTATGCCGTGGTCTTCGATAAGACTGGCAAGATTCGCGGTATGTTTGACGCTTCCAGTGGAAGTGAGTGTGAAAATCGTTTAAAGCCACTGTTACTCGATTGTTTGAGCGAAACCCCGCCGCGCGAGATGGCAGCCACCGACAACGCGGACAAGGCCTCCGGCTAGCGCCAGCAACACTTTCCCATGCACACACTCGCCGGACTTACGAGCGCTTTGCTCCCTTTTGCCGCCCATACGCTGGTGCATGTCAACGCGCTGCTTAACGGCACGGCCGCCGTTCTGTTGCTGATCGGATTGTATCTTATCAAGCAGGGCCGCGTGGAGGCTCACAAACGGACGATGCTGGCCGCGTTTGCCGTATCCACGGTATTTCTCGCCTGCTACCTCTGGTACCACTATCAGGTCGGCAGCGTGAAATTTACCCACTCCGGCGCGATCCGTTACGTGTACTACGCCATCCTCCTGTCACTCGTGCTGCTGGCGTTCACTGTCCCCCCGCTGGCTATCTGGACGATCTACCTAGGGCTGCGAGCGACGGGCACGTGGGGAGCCAAAAGACCACCTAGCGAAGCGTTCAGCATCCTGGCCGATTACCGCAACCGTCACCTGCACTGGGCTCGCCGGACCTTCCCCATTTGGCTTTATGTTTCGGTCACCGGGGTGGTGGTGTACGTGATGCTCTATCACCTCTGGCCGCCGGTGGAGTTATAGCCTAATATAAACCGATGTAAGAGGTTGTGGCGTCAGCCGCAGCTAGTAGCACCTGTTGGAATGGTTCGATCATGAGAATAACGATCGGAATAATCTGGCGCCACAAATCGCAACTTGTCTCCGGGGCGATGACATTCGCGATCGTCGCACTGCTTGCCAGCGTGGCCGCCGCCTGCCCCACCTGCACGGATGGCTTGGCTCAAAACGATCCCCACGGCCAATCGATCGCTGCCGGCTACTACTACAGCATCTTATTCATGATGTCGATGCCGTACATCGTCCTTGGTACATTCGTCAGCGCGGCTTACTATTCGATTCGCCGCGCTAAGGCGGCGAATCTCGCGGCTGCCGAGGGCGAGAACGCGGTCTTCGAAACGGCCCTCCGTTCAGACGTCACTGTTTATTAGCTGTGTCTTATTTCAGCTGTGTCTCGCAGCATTTGCTTCTTCTCGTACTGCTGCGGCATCGAACGCATCGTATCCGGCCAAGCGTATTCGGAGAGTTGAATGCCGGTGCGCCGCCGGCCTACCATGCGCACGTAGCCCAAAGTTCGCCCAGCGTCCGTTTCTACGGCGCCGTACTCAGCCGCGTTATCAGGCCACGCCAGCCGTTGCCACTGCGACCAGAGCCGCCACGCCTCTTCCATTCCGTCCGCCACAACAACATCCACCAATCCGGTCCGCTCCCAATGCTGCCGCCACCATGAGGGCGAATGGAGACACCAGAAGTCTTGCGACCAAAAATCTCGCAGATGTTCAGGCACTGGCCCCGTCAACTCCTGCACTAATGCAGCCCCCGCAATTCCAATTGGCCCTCCCGGTTTCACGAATTGCGTCAGATAGTTCAGGTATAAATCGTCCGTACCGAAGTAAGAGTAGCAATCGATAGCCAATATCGCATCGAAAAAATCGGCCGCGAAAGGGAGGGCCCGCGCATCGGCATGGATCGGGAATACGCGATCCTCGTAACAGTCATCGACGATCCGCTGTCGATTCTCGGTCGCGGAGATCCACAAATCGGTCGCCCAGACTTGTACGTCAAACTCTCTCGCCAGAAAGACCGACGATTTACACCGGCCGCAACCCAGATCAAGCACGCGCATGCCCGGCCGCAAATCCATCTTCTCGCACAGCCACTCAGTCATCCATAAGACATGGCTTCCCATTGCGCCTTCCTTGATCCAATCCGGCGCGTACTTACTGGTCCGTGGAAAGCGAGTATCTAAATCCTCGGCATTCATATTGCGTCTCTTTCTTGGTTGGCCAATTGTCGCACTTCCTCTGCATTAGGCCACGGATCCCAACGCTCGTCGAACGCCATCCACAGCGCGCGGGCATAGCGAAAAAACCAGGTCGGAAACAGAACCGCAAAACTGCTTAATACCGCCAAACGCCGGCCGTTTGTCAGCACATCGCCGAAGAACATGCTGAAATACATGATGACAACTAGCGTTGCTGTAATGCCGTAGTTGAAATAGATAGACCCCAGCAGATAACCGGCATCGCGATTGAACCGCCGGCCACAAACGGGGCAGACGTCGTGCATGGCGAACNNCCACCAAAGCCTAAACATCGACTGCGATTTATTTTCCGCCATCCGCGAATCACCGAACCGGCCGCAACGCAAAGCCGCCATTCCGCTTGCAACCACCGGCACACGATGGTACGGTGCTGGCCATGTACACCATTGCCCGCCTATTTCAGATGATCGGTCTGACGATACCGCCATTGGCGGTTATTGCACAGCTGGCAAATCCCGAGGACTTCAAAGCGAACAAGATGCTCCAATTCTTATTGGCATCCGTCTGCATCTTTTCAATTGGTTACATTCTGCAGCGTTATGGGGGCGGAGGAGATAGATAACTCCTTGCTGGCAAAGCTCTTAACTCAAATACTCAGTACCCCCAAGGGCAGTAATTATAACTTATCTAAGTTGTTTGCTGTCAATGCTTTGCGTCATTTATAGTTTTGTCTTGGCTTACAAGGTGGCTTATTTTACCCCAAAACAGCCATTATTGCCATTATAGTATAAAACATTTATTATAGTAATTTTCTTTTTTTCCTATAACGATTAGTAGTGTATATCTGTTTATATGTTAATCATTTTAGAGGGGGGTTAATAGCAATCAGTCACTACCGCCGTTATCCACGTTGAAAACGCGGCGGGGTCAACAAATATGCGGAATCATCCAAAATCGTCTGTCAAAAATTGTGTGGCCAGCCGGCGCGGTCGATGGAAGTTTGGTTAGCGTAATCTAATTTAGTTACCAAACCTAATATTATGGTCGCCGCTCAGTATAGCGTTTTGTAAGTGTAATTTGTAGTTGTTTTGATGTTGTGCGACCATAAAAAAAGGACGTTGATTAAACGTCCTAATAGGATTTTGAAGTAGTAAATTTTTATATGTTAGTCATCGTTTGATAGATGAATTATGTAGAGATATAGGATATTTCTTTACAGAGTATCCTTTTGTCCAAGGATACTTTACTCACTAACTTTCAAGACACTATCAATTACTGACAGTTAGAAGTTTTAAGCAAGTAGAGTGGCTTTCCTACTTGTCCTTTTGCGAACCAAAATTGACCCAAAAATTCGCAACCATCCGCAACACGATATAGGGTGTTGCTCTTGTCTTTGCCTTTTCCTTGGCACACTACGTTTCTTCGCTGAAACGTGAAAGTTAAAGAGTCTAACCAACTGGGTTTCCAATCCAGCCGGCGCGCGAATTTCTTCGCTAGTAAGTTAATACACCAATCTTTTGCCGAACCGTTCTATTTGGCAATTTTAAGGTGGATACCACGTCCAACATTGGGCGTTTTACTCCATTTATTGTCCAAATGGTGTAATAGAGGGTAGATGCAAACAAAAAATATTAGAGGCAAAAAGATGTATTTAACATCCACCCAAAAACAAGAAATTATCAAGCTTGTTTTCTCTCGGACACTGACACCTAGAGAAGTAGCAAAACAATTTAACATTACTACTTCACAAGTTTACGAGGTGTTGGAACCAAAACTAAACGAGATTTCAGCAAAAGAAAAACTACTAGGTAGTTCAACTGCTAATCAGATTGAAACAAAAGTTAAACGACAAGCAAATTTAGAGAATGATGATTTTATACAAAAGTTGGGAACCAAAATTGGTTCAGCATTAAGACAAGGGTAAACGATGATATACACTCATACAAAAAAAATTCCTACTAAACTTTCAATGAAAGATGTAAAAGCAATTAGGGCTAATTCTCGTTTGTCTATTAAGGCTCTGGCTAAAAAGTACGGAGTAAGTTTGAGCACGATTTACAGATTGAAAAACAACCAACGAAGGTGTGACCCAAACTATATCGTTAAATGGAAGAATCCGCCTTTTGATATAAACCTAGCGCAGTCATTTAAGAAATTGGGGTACAGCTTACGTGGTATCGCAATCGCAGAATATAAATCGTCTGGGCGCATGAGGCCCTATGCAACTAGAACGATTGAAAATTTTCTACGGGAAGCAAAACGCAATGACAAGATTTAGTGAAACAGAATTTGATATTGAATTTGCTTTGAAGTTACTGAAGGAAAAAGGATTTAATTGTCGTCGTCTGAGTTTAGAAGAGGCATTACATGTTGGTAGAAAAATACCACTAAGTACAAAACTAGTGGAACAATATATTTCTGAGGCGTTAAAAAATGAAAAGTAATCAAAAGGTCAGAGGACAAGATTTAGAAGCAAGTATTTTTCCTTGTGTTGCTGAGCCGTCGCCAGAATTGAAAGATTTATCAGTTGATTGGATCCAGACGCTAAAATTCTTTGGTGCAAAACTTACTTGGGTGAGTGACAGTCAATATAAGGTTCAGTGTCCCAATTGTGCGGGTGAGGCGAATGTAAATCTTCACGCTACTGGCGGGGCAAAATTTAGTTGTAAATGTCGCGCGAATAAGTGTACTGGCAACGAGATACTTGATTTACTATTTCTCATAACGAAATTGCCACGATACGAAATTGTAGAGATGATTAGAACGAATAAATTTCTACAGATTAGGATTCCACAAGATAAGAAACAACTGATTAAACAATCAGCGGTCTCAAATGGAAGATGAAGAAATCAATTTTGTAGTTGCTAAAACGATATGCGTATACATAAAAAAATGCCAAGTGTGGCACTAATAAAACTTGCTAATGAAATTCTGATAAAGTTCACATTAGTAAGTGTGGCGAGCCTGTTACTACTCGCCAAAATCTAAATGAGTAGTAGTCTTATTTTTTGGTTCTATTCTTCTACTCCAATAGAAAATCCGTAGGAAAAATCCTGCGGGTTTGTGTTTATTAGGGGCTGGCAATTATTTCAAATAGTTGAAACAACTCTAAATTTCAAAAAGTCAATCATAAAGTATCAGTTTTTAGTGTTAGTAATTGGATGTTGTATTATTTCAAATAATTCAATTGTTTTGGGATGAACGTAGCCTGAATCTAAGTTTTGATAACAAGAGGGTCATATAAAGATTGAAATTTTAATTATCCATCTTTTGGCTGTGATGCGAGAACTGGCAGGCGACATATATTGAGACTAAAAACCGTTGAAACATCCACAAACGACGATGAATGGTTTCTATTTGATTGGTTGTACAAGACACAAAAAGAAAAAGACCGTCGTTAAACGGGCCTTTAATTCGATTTTAGAGGGTATTGGTGGATTAGTCTCCGGCCCCAACCTTTTCAGTTTCAATTACAGTAGAGCCAAGGGCCTTGTCGTAATGCTCTTGGGTTGTTTTGAGGTAGTGTCGCTCTTGGATTACTTCACTATTGCCACACCAATCTTTAACAACGTGGGCGGGGAATTGGTCCGATAGTTCAATAATTCTGCTGGCTCTTAGATTGTGAAATGTTCTCTCCCAAGGTGTTATCTTAGCGCGTTTGATATTCTTCCTCATTCTTGTACGTAAATTAGAATTACTATCTCTATATCTAGTAATCACAAAATCATTAACGGAACAATCAACACCAACATTCCGTTGATTAAACAGAGCCTCTAGGTAAACTTTCAATTCAGGAAAAAGTGGAATAACTCTAAATCCTTCGTCATGTATTTCTGTTTTTGGAGAAGTCACGTTAATTCTATTTTCTGCAAAATCTACATCACTCCATTTAAGGGCAAGTGTTTCGCTTGGGCATCTCAGCCCGCCATATCTGGATAAAGCAATAACCGCTTTCCATTCATCATCAGTAGCGACCGCAATAACCTTGTCTATAATCTCTCTTGTAATAAACTCTAGCCGTTTCTTGTTTGTTTCTTTTCCAGTTTTAATATTTTGAAAAGGATTAGTATTAACGGCACATTTTTTAACAGCATAGTTAAAGAATTGTTTGCAATGTTTTATGGCTTTGGAAGTAGTTGCAGACGCATAGCCCTCGTTATCTTGTTTTTGCTTAAAGTCTATCGCGTCTCCCTCCGTTATTTTCCTGATTCTCTTATCAGCGCCAAAAAACTTAACCAGTTTGTTTCTTGTATTTTTGAAATTACGAATGGTATAAGGCTTCAGGCTTTTTAGATTGTTAATGTATCCGTCAACAAAACTTGCAAGAGTTAGATTGGTTTCGTCGTCGCGTGGTTCTACCAATCCAACCTTGGATAGTTTGTGGTGGTATTCGGAATCCAATCCAGTTAACCAATTCATGGTTGCCTTTGGAATTGGCGATTGTGTGCCTCTGGATATCCGTAATACCTCTATATGACCCTTGGCCGTCTCCGCGACGGAATTGGCTACTTTGCCCCAACGAATATTACGCTGTTTCTTCTCTATTACGACTTGTATCCGTGCCCCGTTTTCGTCCCAAGTTAGACTCGCCATGTGACCCTCTTAAAAATGTTGGCTTATATTCTGGCTTAGTTGGCTTAGTAATTGGCTTAGTATGGCTTAGTGAATTATTTTCGTCTTTTAAGAGACGGAAAATTTGAAAAAACTCAAAAACAAGCCAAAAACAAGGCAAAACCAGAGGGCAGGGCACAAAAAAGGCCCGCACCGTAAGCAGTATACGGAGGGGCCGAAAGTGGGTCAAGTACCCCCAAGGGGATTCGAACCCCTGTCGCCGCCGTGAGAGGGCGGTGTCCTGGGCCAGCTAGACGATGGGGGCGTCTTGAAGTCACAAATTGTAGAGGGCAAAGTGTGAATTGTAAATCGCGGCAAACTCCGCTCTTTATCGGGCCAAGAAGATTACGGGGTTCTTGAGGAAATTTAGTGGGTGAGCTGGAAGCGAGCAAAGTTGCTCGTAGCGCGGATTCTGTCTTGGCTCGCTTACGATATTTCCTTGGGGATCCAGAGGTCGCTCGGTATAAGTCGAAGGTGCGCAAAACTTTCCCTGGTATGTGCGCTGATTCCCGACGTTTTCACGAAGGTGCGCAAAACTCCCCCCACTAATTTTGCGCACCTTCGGTCATCGTTGCGTCTAGGGTCATCAGATGCGCAAAACTTCCCACCTAGTTTTGCGCATCTGATGGCAATCCGGGACAGTTCCACGCGACGGTCGTAGGGTAAGTTGTTAGGCGTAAGGTAGAAGCACAGAAGGCCGACAACCCGACCCTAGCACAAGGCGTGGCCTGATTTCAACAAGAAAATTTGGCCACCTGGGTGGCCGAAAATGAGGGATAGAAACGGTTTGGAGGTTGCTCCGCGAATGCCTGAGTTCCCAGAGAATTACCCATAAATTCTCTGAAAATCCGATAGCGTCCACGCTGCTACGCCGTAATGCCCTTGGTTAGTGCCATGAAGGCAGTTTCCAAATTTAATTCCTCTTCCTTCAGCATGGTAAGTTTGTGGCCGGCCAACACCAGGACGCTCGACAAGTCACTCCAGTCTTGCTGGCCGTTGACGAGCGTAACCGTTAAGTGCTTCTCACCCATCTCCACGCGCTCCACCATCCCATGGCTTTCGAGGAGCTTCGCAGCGTTAGTACGGTCACCGGCCACGTCAATATTTAGCACCGTCTGCCTGCGCACTTGCCGCATGACGTCTTCCACGGACGCATTCACGAGCAACTCGCCGCGCTCGATAATGCCCACCTTGTTACAAATGTCGGCCAGTTCCGGCAAAATGTGGCTCGACACCATGATCGTCTTGCCCATCGTGCCGAGTCGCTTGAGCAGCATCCGCATTTCAATTCGTGCTCGTGGGTCTAGCCCGCTAGCTGGCTCATCCAACAAGAGCACTTGCGGATCGTGCAGTAACACGCGGGCCAACCCCAGTCGCTGGGTCATGCCGCGCGAGAGACTTGTGACGAGCGCCTCGCGCTTGTAACCCAATTCGACCAAGTCCAGCACTTCGTCGCACACCTGACGCCGTTTCGGCCCGCGGATGCGATAGGCGGCTGCAAAGAATTCCAAATATTCGATGACCTTCATGTCGTCGTACACGCCAAAGAAATCAGGCATGTAACCGATCATGCGGCGGATTTCTTTGGGGTGCGTGTAAATGGAATACCCGCCCACGTAAGCTTCGCCCCACGTCGGGTTGAGCAACGTCGCCAGAATGCGCATTGTGGTCGTCTTGCCAGAACCGTTGGGGCCGATGAAGCCGAACAGATCGCCGCGCTTCAGGTCGAGATTGATCGACTTGATCGCAAATAGTTCGCCATATTTTTTGGTCAGGTCGCGCGTTTCAATCATGGATTAATTTCGTTTCTAATCGCTGTCGAGCATGAACGATTTCGGGCCAGCATTTTGTTGCAATTATTTCTCCGCGTTCTGTTGCACCGGCAACACGAAGCGATAAACAACGTTCTCTGAACCGTCGTCTTCTACCAACCCTTCGCCGTTCGCCGGGTCAATCAATTGACTCCCCCGACTGCTGACATTCGCCACCAGCACGGCTCGCCCTAAGTGAAGCAGACGGCTGAAATCACAATACGCCTGAAAGCGGCTCGGAAGTTGGGCAAAGCTTGCGCCGCCGGCCGCGTCGTAGAACATCATCAAATTCAATATTTGAACGCCCGTTGCCCGCTCTGCGGAAAAAACCGCACTCTCCGCCTCACCGTCCGTCTCGCTTGACGCCCCTCGCACGCTGCGGCCGATCAGCGTCTTGGCGTGCATCGGTCTCAACTCTTCGCCGATATCTATATGCTGCCCAGCCTCTAGGTCACCCACCCGATATCCCCAGGTTCCGTATAGCAAACGTGCATCATGAAGGGTTTCCCCCGTTTCGTTCGAGATGGTTCCGACCACCAATCCACCATCATCCTTGAGCGCCGCATTGACCAGCGGCCGGCTGTGCACGATCCAGCGGCTCAAGAACGATTTGGTGGCGGACGACAGGATGGGCACGCCCTCCAGCCCGTTGAATCCTGTGTAACGATAGCCTAAGCGGTCAGCCCCCAAGCCCGTCGCGGCAGCCTGCATTCCACCCACGCCAATGCCTGGCAGCCCAAACCAAGACAATAACACCTCCGCTCTGTCGGCCGACTGACCCGTGATTTGCCTTGGTTTCAGCACTAGGTTGTAACGCCGAGCCTCTGGGCTATACACGGTCGCCCAATACGTGCCGCGCGTCTGGTTTGTCGTCAAATCAAAATCGATCAACTCAATCTGGTTCACACGCGGCACGTTGCCTCGGTTTGACTTGGCAAGCCACCATGCGCCGCCACTGGTTGCAAGAACAAGCAACGGAAAAGTAACCCACGCCATCTTCGGCCGCTGGAGTACCTTGCAAACGAACCAGTAATTCGCTGGCCCCAGTAACATTAAATATCCCAGCACCAAAAATGCCACTTTGAGAAATGATGCCGTCGTAACTCCTCGAAACGAGACGCCCAGCCAATGCCGCAGTGCTCCGGATAAATCGTCGTAGCCAAGCGTTACGAGCGTCTGCGGCGCATCGCCTGATTCGGTAGCCGCCAGGTACGGCCGCAACAGGCGGCCCAAGAGCTCTTTGCGGTCCGGCCAAGTCGCCAGCGGCGGTTCACTCACATCCACCGCCACAAACGTCACTTCGCCGAATCCCCGTGGCGCGCGAATAATCAGCGGCAAATCAGTGGCCTTTTGCCCGGCATAAACCTCAATCGACCCATCGACCGCCGTTAACTTGGGAACGAGCAGTTCTACTCGAGAACCCGGCGGCGAGATCTGGGTTGTCGTTTCTGCGAAATGTTCGAGCGGGCCAGTTTGCGGCAGCCCCACCATGGCTTCGAACTTGCCTGGAACGAGTGGCGCCAACTGGCCACCTTCGGCAAGCAACGCCTCGATCTGCGGTCCACACATCAAAACCAACCTGCCGCCCAATTCGATCCAACGCGTTAGGGCAGCAAATCGCGTTTTATCAGCAGCTAACTCCCGGAGCAGTGTGCCGTCACCGCCAGATACCACGAGCGCATCGACGCCTTCGTAACCGAACCACTCTGTCGGTAAGTCGGCAGCGCGGCTTATCTGCACAGTTCGCTGCGCTAATCGACCTCCTCCCGCCTCGCGATTCGGAAAAGCTTCGGCCACACCAAACGACGCGGCTCCGAATCCCACCAGCAATTCACTTGTGGCCGGCAACCCTGCTGCAATGTGACGCTCCTCATCTTTGGCCGTGGAGGTCAGCGTAGTTTCGTCGATCACGGCGCCATCGGCAATCAACTTCACGCCCATCGCGCTACCGATTTTTCCGATCCTCGTATAAAGCAAGCAGGTGGATAACGATTCCACCGTCGGTCCTGCAGGCACTGGAACGGACATAGTGGTTGCCACACCGTCGCTGTCGTTGACCGTCACTTCTAAAAGAGGCGATTTAAGTTGGCCCGCGTTCGCTACCTCAACCCACACCGGCGTCCAGAAGCCAACCTTAAACTGCCCGCCAATACCAACACGGCAAGCCCCAATTTTTGTCGATGCGCCTTTGGCCCCATCCGTTGCCAGGCACTCCGATGCACCGCCAACTACCACAGCCAAGAGCGCGAATCGCAAGGCTTGTTTTAGGCTTAAGATTGTCCTTCGCTTGGTCATCAACGGCTCGCTGGCAGATTCGGTTTGGCGGGAGGTGCGATGGGGGAAGACAGCAGAAACTGCGTGAGGTCGCTAAGGCTTGCCGGCGTTATCGCACGAACAAACGAATTGACCGCAACCTGGACACCCTCCACCATATTTCAGTCGCACCGCGGCAGCCAGATCGACACCGACGACATTCGCAATCGTGGTCAGCCAAGCCAGCACATCGGCAAACTCGGCCGCCTGCTCGTCGTGTGTGCCTTCCCGCAAGGCAGCCGCCAATTCACCCACCTCTTCCATCAACCACATGAACGTGCCATCCACGCCCCGGGCCATGTCCTTCTCAAGGTACATGTCGCGAATGAGTTGCTGGAAGTCTTGCAAAGATAGAGGTGGCGAGGAGTCGGTCACGGCTGAGGAAAATCGCGGTTGAGTCGGCCGCTGCAAGTGGAAAAACCACCTGTTTCACCCACGGCCCATGCACTATTCTACACAGGTCGGCCGCTATCGCAGCAGGGCCTCGCCCACAACTCTCCTACTCCTTAATTCCGCCGTTTGAGAACGGCTGTCACGTCATGCCAGATTCTGATTCAACCGACGAGGGTTTCGTCACCGTCGCCAAAGTGGGCGAAATTCCGGAAGGAGAAGGGGCGTCGTTTCAAGTTGGCGAACGATTGGTAGCCGTATTTAATCATGCGGGCCAATATCTGGCCATCGACGACCTCTGCCCCCACATGGGCGCATCGCTTGGCGCCGGCTATTTGGACGAGGAGGGGATCGTCACTTGCCCCTGGCATGCTTGGCGATTCAACGCCTGCACCGGCAAATGGGCAGACAATCCGCGGCTCGGCGTCGATACGTTTCAGGTTCGCGTCTTAGGCAATGAAATCCAGGTGCGGCCGACGCCCCAAGCCAAACCGTAGCAATCGGGCACACGGGGCTATGCTGATCGTACCCTCTGGTTTGTCGCTCTTCTGGCCGATTTCAGCCTATTTTGCCTTTGATTCCTCGGCGGCCTCTTTGGTTGCTTCTTCCTTTTTCTCGCCCGCGGGCGTCACCTTTACGTCAATTTTTTGATCCAGCTTTTGCTGCAACTGTTGGCCGGCCACCGTTACGTCCATTGCCACGTTTTGTTTGAGGGTCGAACTGCTCAGCCGACCGGCGGTCATATTAAACAAGATTTCGCCTTCGGAATTTTGGTCCTTCACCTTCATCTGCATCATTTCGTTGCCTTCGAAGGTCATTTTCAAACTCGGCTTGAAGATGGCGAATGTGGAGCCGTCAACTTCTTTGGTACCATCGAACGTATAGGTCGTCTCGACAATCTGCTTGCCCGCCTGTGGGTTATTCATCTCTAGCTTTGTGCTCCACTGCTCCCCTTTGGCAGGCGCGTTTTCCGGCAGCACCAAGGCACCCTGCATCAGCATTTTCTGGAAACCTTCCGGCGTGGCCAAATCACCCATCATCGCCGCACCGGGGCTGTTCTTGAGTGCAGTTAGAACTTCCTCCGGAATCTTGACGTCCTTCACCTCGCCCCGAGAGGTCATCGTGATTTCGAAATCACCTTTCGTCATTGCCTGATACATAGGCGCGATCATAGCCGCCAAACCGGTTGGAGCAGCATCAACGTTGGAGGAATCGTATTCGAACCCTTGTCCGGCCGGACCGGTCATCTTCATCTGCACGCGGGCGAATTTCTGACGAATGACTGCTTCCCCTTGATCGTTGACGCCTTGCACGTCCCACGTCATGTCCATCTTCTGCTGCATCGACGTTGACATTTGACCAACGGTCGCCCCGGTCATCGTCATCGTCATGTCCTGGACCATGTTGTAATCCAGCTTTTCCCCCTGCTTGAACCTCCAGCGAATCGGTTCGTCCGCTCGAGCTTGCAACGAACAGCACATCCATGCCGCCACGGCGACAAGCGCCACCAGATGAACTCGGCCCAATCTTTCAGAAAGTTGCATAGCTAGAACCTCGAACCTGAATGGATTTGTTTCCCTGCAATCAGGGACTCATTATTATGACTGACCTCTGGGCAGAGGGGTAGCCACCGAAAAGGTCAAATAAGGCGGCGAAAGGGCGGCCATTAACCCTTGCTCGTCCGGCAAATTCCGGCCTCTAGAGCGTGATCTTGCCGCCCGGCTCCAAGACGATCGGCTCCGCGGCCGTATGCGAACGGACCCGTTCCGCCCATACACCGGCATCCTGGGCAATCGACGGCCACGTGTTGTAATGGCAGGGCGCTACCCGCCTGGGATTCAGCAGCTTAATGGCGTCAATCGAATCTTCCGGGCCCATCGTGTAGAGATCGCCGATCGGCAGAATGGCCAAATCGAGCCCGCCTACGCCAAGAAGTTTCATGTCCAGAAACAACGCCGTGTCGCAAGCGAAATAGACCCGGCTCTGGTCCAGCGTGAGCAGAAAACCGCCAGGCACGCCGCCGTAGCTCCCATCAGGCATGCTGGAACTGTGATGCGCAATCGTAAACTTTACATGCCCGAATGTTAGCCGCACGCCGCCGCCGGGGTTCATACCCACTAACTTGTCCCCCTCCACACCTTGCTTCTGCAGCCATGTGGTGACCTCGAAGTTGGCCAACACGGTGGCGCCTGTTCGCTTGGCGATTGCGACGGTATCGCCCAGATGATCTCCGTGGCCGTGGGACAACAAGATGAAGTCCGCTTTGAGGTCAGTTGCTTTTACCGGAGACGTCGGCGAATCATCGAGAAATGGATCGACAAGTATAGACTTACCAGCCGCATCCATCGACCAACTGTTGTGCCCCAGCCAAGTGATGTTGGTTGACATAAAATCACCACAATTTACGAAACCCAAATAGCCAGCCCCTTGCGGTTTACCGCTACCGCACGCAGCAATTCTAACGATCCCTGGCACTCTCACCCAGTACCGCGGCATAAAGCCCCTTGTCAGCGTCTCTATTTTTGCGACGATGGCGAGACAGGCCCATCTGGCTCTTGCCTCTCGCCTCTTACCTCTCGACTTCCCATGGATATCCATCAACTTACACGCGAACTCCAAGTCAAGAATAACTCGAAGATCGTCCTCTACGTGGCCGACGGTCTGGGCGGGCTGCCTCAAAAACCGGGCGGGCTCACCGAGCTCGAAACGGCTAAAACGCCAAACCTCGATGAGCTGGCCAAGCGTGGCATCCTCGGAGGCAGCATTCCGGTCCTCCCCGGCATCAGCCCCGGCAGCGGTCCGGGGCACCTCGGCCTGTTCGGCTACGACCCGCTCAAATATGTCATTGGCCGCGGCGCGCTCGAGGCCACGGGGATCGGATTTCACTTGCAAGAAGGGGACGTGGCCATTCGGGCGAACTTCTGTACGCTTGACTCGGCCGGCAATATCAGCGACCGCCGCGCCGGACGCATCCCAACCGAGGAGAGTGCACCATTGGCGGTGAAGCTCCGGAAGGTTTCGATCCCTGGCATCGAAGTCTTTGTCGAGCCGGTGAAAGAACACCGCTTTGTGATTGTCCTCCGCGGAAAGGGGCTAGGCGGTCATGTCCACGACACTGATCCTCAGCGCACCGGTGTGCCACCCCTCGATCCCGTCTCCTCCAAGCCGGATAGCGAAAAGACGGCTCAAGTCGCCCGCGAATTCATCAAACAATCTCTCAAACTATTGCATGGCCAGCCTAAGGCAAATGGCCTGACACTCCGCGGATTCTCAGGCAAGCCTGACCTGCCGAGTTACGAGCAAGTCTATGGTCTCAAAGCGGCGGCCATTGCGGTCTATCCGATGTACAAAGGTCTTGCGAGGCTCGTCGGCATGGACATTGTCGGCCAAGCCCAGNNAACGTGCTCATCGTCACCGGCGATCATAGCACGCCCAGCATGTTGGCCAGTCATAGTTGGCATCCTGTTCCAACCTTGCTGACAGCCAAAAACTGCCGCACCGACGGTTCCCAGAAATTCGGCGAATCCGAATGCGTCCGCGGCGGCCTTGGCCAGTTTAAGGCTAAATATCTGATGGTACTCGCCTTGGCCAACGCCGGACGACTGGCCAAATACGGAGCTTAAGCTAGGCTCGCGCCATTCGTGCTCAAGGACCGACGCCAGCGAGTATGCTTTTCGAGAACGCGCAAACAAGCAGTTCCACGGCCCGCTACAGGCAAGGAATCGCTTCCCGCAATTCGTAAATCATTTGCCGCGTTGCCGCTTCGACAGCTTCCTGCCACCGCGCAGAGCCGTATCGCTGCGCGTATTCGGGCCGTTCGTAGGCGAATAGAATGCCGCGCGAGTTGTTGACAATCGCGCCCCGCCCGCGCCCGTCGAACCCGCCGGCCACATCCTTCGCTGTACCCCCCTGGCTGCCGTACCCGGGCACCAAAAACCAAGTATGCGGCATTGCGGCGCGAAGCTCGACTAACTGTTCGGGGTAGGTGGCCCCGACCACGGCCCCCACGCTTCCGTAACCATATTCGCCGGCTGAGGCATGCGCTAATTCTTCCACACTCGTCCCGATGCGCTGATAAATGGTTTCGCCATCGGTCACTAAATCTTGCAACATTCCGCCGCCCGGATTTGACGTTTTGACTAGCACGAAAATGCCCGCGCCCCGCTCGTTCGCAATATCGACAAACGGGGCCAGACTGTCGCTGCCAAAATAAGGGCTGACGGTGAGTGCATCAGCACCCCACGCGCTTTCGCCGCGCCCGAGATAACCGCGTGCGTATGCTTCCGCCGTGCTGCCGATATCGTTCCGCTTGCCGTCAAGGATCACAAGCAAACCGCGATCGCGCGCATACGCAATCACCTGTCCCATCGCCGTCATCCCAACTGGCCCCAACTCCTCAAAAAAAGCCGCTTGAACTTTGACCGCCGGCACTAATTCCGCAACCACATCGCACACCCCGTTGCAGAATCGCGCGTACGCTTCCGCCATTACATGCCACGAATTGCTACCGTCGCGTCGCAGTTCTTCCGGCAATTGTTTCCAACGCGGATCAAGCCCCACGACCACCGGGCTCCGCAGCCGCTGGGTCGCCGCCCCTAATTGATCCATGAAATGAAGTGCCACCACGCATCTCCCAAAGCAAAAACTCCGACGCAGCGGTCAATGGGCTTGCTCGCCCCACCTGCCACGTTTCCTGCGGCTCACTTGCCGCCGGCCGCTTGTTCAAGATTGCCCTCATATTCGAGTTTCGCCGGGTCGAGTCCTGCGTAGGGCAATGTATCCGGCAGAACGCGAACGGCCGTAGAAACCTTGAACGGAAACGCACTCCCCGTATCAAAGGCCAGCTCGATGAAAGCCGCCGTCCACCCCTTCTCTGGTTTAGCCACGCGTCCAACCCAAGAGCCGTCCTCCTCCGCCTTCAGCTCGGTGCTTGAATAAGCACTACCGATGGTGGCCAGACGAAAGTCGCGGGCCTTTGGATTCGTCGCTTGCCATAAAAGAACTTGCTTCGGAGGAGTATCGCTTTGCACGCGGATGGAACCATCGTCTTCGAAACTCCACGTAATCTCCGGGCGCGGCTTGCCGTCAATAATCATTTGGTAAAAAGCGACAATGCTCGTCATCGCGTCGATGCTGTTATCCACCGAGTGGTCTGTGTTAGGCACATAGCGCAAGTGCTTTTCGCCTTTCAGATCGTCGAAGTAGAATTGCGACGAATCGGGGCAGAAAAATTGGTCGCCGCTGCCGTTGACGATGTACTTGGGCATCGTCAACCGGTCCACGTAATAGTACGGGTCTTCGATGAGGCTGATTTCCTTCATCCGCGGATGATTAGGCCGTTGCAAGATCTTGTGTTGGTAGTAGCTCCCGATGGCTTTAGCCCAAAAGCCATACACGGCCGCATGGTGCTTTATGGACTCTTGCACATTCACCACATCGATGACGATCGGCACAATCGCTTCAACGCGCGGGTCCGTGGCCCCGATCATCCATGTGGTCCAACCGCGCTTCGACGCGCCCGCTACCACGAATTTTTCGATCTTTGCCCCTTGTTGCTCAGACCACTCTTGCAGACAGTCCATCGCTCGGACCACGCTCTTGACCATCGGCAGTCGCGGGATCCAGGTGGGATCACCTGTTTCCAGATACTGGTTCAAACCATAGCCGATCAAGTCGTCTTCCTTTCTCGGTTGTCCATCACCGTGAAATACGAGCGGCTGGTTGGGTATCATCCGCAACTCGGCGACAATGCTTCCCGTGGCCTCTGCGATCCGGGAAACGATGGCGTTCGCCCCGTTGGGCATAGGGCGATCGTTGCCGCCGCCGCCAATGGCCAAGAAGGCCTTGTTCGTCTTAAGCTTCTCTGGCTTGACGACGACTAGCCAATGTTCCCAGAGAGGGTGATCCACATCGCTTTCACTGCGCCATGTTTGCGAGGTGAGCCGAATGATATAAGTCTTAGACGTCTTGCCATCGATGGTCTTGGCAACTTCCCACTTATAGGCCGGGTCTGGTGTCTGTATGTATTCATCAAGCGGCGTCCGGTCAGCCGATTTGGGCGGCTTGGCAATCGCCACCGGATTCAAGACAAAGAGTTGCAATCCAGTCAACAGAATCACGAAAAATCGCATCGGTCAAAACTCCGCTGGGTAATAGCTTTTTAATCTCGCCAGAAGTTAGATTCCTTCGGTCCCTTGTAGACAACATTCATCTCAGGTGTATTCACCACAGTATAGCCATTGTAAATCGAATCGACGGCGGCCAACGTCATGCCAGACGTTAGCAAGGTTCTCTCAACGGGATAAGGCGACCGATTTTCGAGCACGGTCGTTTCGATATGCCGCACCAACGGGTTGAAAAAGTCCGCCGTCGTGGCGCTGTGTCCCGGCATCGGCAAATACATCTGACAAGAAACGATTTCATTGGTGTCCCCACGCAGCCCCGCGTAATTGAAATCGCGGATATCAGCCATGAAGAGCGTGGTGCGAAAGCCGTCGCGATGCTGAATGAAATAGGCCAGCAGCTCCGGGAAATTATGCCGCGCCCAATCGACGCTGATCGGATCCTCCACGTAGCCCTCTTTAACCGGCAACGTATGACTGCGGCTCAAAGCGGACGCCAGCAAACGGCCGGTATTTTTGCGATCCGCGGTCGCCAGCAAATCCCACATCAGCTTCCCCCGCAGCGCCTGAACGCTCTCGATGCCGACCTCGCCTCCTCGGCGGCGCTCCGACATGCACTGGGCCGTTTCCAGACCATGAAAGTCGTAACTATCGACGCCGCCATAGCCTACGCACACACTCTCGAGGAGCGGCACATCGTACGGCATGTCGATGCCTGGCAATCGCCAAGTAACGGGCAACGACGAGCCAGCCAGGAACGGAAATTTCAAACGCTTTGAGTCATCGACCATCTCGCGGCAGCGATCCCAGCTCGTCGAGAGATGCTTGTCATTGAAGACGGGCACGGCGCGGCCGCTGGCCTCAAACACTTTCACCACTTCCTTGAACCATTCGTAACGCGGGTAAAGCGTTTGCCCCTTCTCATTTTTCGGATACTCGCCATGTTCGCCAATAATCACCACGCCATCGACCGCCAGCCGATCGCTCCCCAGTGTCAACGCTTCGGCGATCGTGGGAAAAAGTTTGAGCTTATGTCGTTCGACCCGCCCCCGCGCCAGGTCTCCTTCCGGAAACTGATCAATGAAAACCGAGGCCACATCGACGCGCGGCTCCTGCCAACCGCCTCGCCAAGCGTAACCCAGCGTAAGGCGATCGAGAAAATGCTGGGCGTGCGAGTGCAAGCGGGCTTCGGTTCCCAAGAAGGCTATCTTCTTCCGCTGCGATTCAGCAGCGCGGGTTTTTGGCGTCACAGCGCCGACTGCGGCCGCTGCTGTGGCAGCGAGAAAAGTACGTCGCGTTAACATGTCATTCGTCCAGGGTGCTTTCCGATCGGGGCCAAGCAAACGCTAACAGTAATGTAGTTGATGGCCGAAGCGAGTACCAATCAACGACCGATCCACCAGATTGGCGCGTCGTGCGCTGACGTTTCAAACGGGGTTTTTACTGGCTTCGTCAAGACACAACCCTCTCGAAACAGCGGATCAAAGTGCCTCAAGAATAGCTAGACCAAGGCGGCCCAAACAGGGGCCAGTGCGGGTTCAATCACAGATCGCTGCGCAATTACGCATCCCGAGAAACAGGCTTCCTGCTTCAGGGGATGCGTTGTGTGTCGGTTGGGTCGTCGGTATGCCCGGTTGTCTACGCATGTTACGGCCGCACGAAGGTGACCTGCCCGCCGGAACGTTCGAGGACCATCTGTCGGCTGTTCACATCCACCAGTTTGCCCAGCAGGAGATCCGCGTCGCCACCGGTGAGTTTGAGCTCTTTGTCGTTCAATTCAACCTTACGCTCGATGGTCGAGGGTTTGCCATCCTTTCCGGGAACCGTCAGCTTGGCCCAGCCGCGATTGTCCAATTGCAGCTCCACCGTGGTCAGTTCGCCATCGCCGTGCCGAGCAACCGCCGTCCAGTTGCCTACCAGGCCTTCCAGAGCCGAGTTGATCTTTTCCGTATCTTCAACGGCCTTCGCAACTTCAACCTTCAACGTGTCTTGCGGCGACTCCTTGACGACCGTAATCCGTGCTGCGGGGGCGGCCGAATTCACGGGAGCCGAACCGACCTGCGGACCCGATTCGACAACCGTAATCCGAGCTTGTGGCACCCCCTGCGTGGCTGCTGACGGCAGGCCCGCCATGCCGGTGAGGGGATAAACGCCCGAATTGGGCATGGAGTTCGGGTAGGGCTGTCCATAGGGACCGGTTTGGCCGTACGGCGAGGGTTGGGCATAGGGGCCGGTTGGGCCAGGATAGGGTTGGTTGCCGCCGCCGTTCTGGCATGTGCCTTGACCGAAGACGCTCAAACCGAATAGCAACACAGAGGCAAACACGCTGAAAAACAGAGCGGTTTTCATGACTTTTTCCTTCTTAGAAAGGGCTTTCCCGGGCGATCCGGGAAGAGTTGAGACGCTCCAGGGAGCATTCTTCCCCCTCTCATACGAGGCGTTTGCCAGTTGTTACAGAATTTCGGACTTTTCACCAACTGGGACGAGAGGTTGGCAGGGGCGGGGAGTTGGGGACTTGCGGTCAGCCCGCGAGTACGGGGCGGCCAAGGTGCGCAGAAGTACTGCGCATAAGTGGGGGACGGGGTTCTGCGCAGTGGATTGATTCAAGGGAAAT
>CXWJ01018253.1_pt1 | contig 25831 bp, 28 predicted proteins | sample 590841 | NCBI WGS metagenome assembly CXWJ01 (sample SAMEA3498367, study PRJEB10139) | wastewater metagenome | biome: wastewater treatment plant; material: activated sludge | place: Austria | collected 2015-01-21 | reverse complement strand
CGGCAGCCCAGCACCCCGAAGCGCCTCCAGCACCACGAGCTCGTGCGGCACCACCGGGTAGGGGAGGTCGCCGAGCGGGCACCAGCGCAGCTCGGCGCACTTGTGCGGCTCCACGATGCGCGGATCGCCCGTCCAGGACCGAGCCGTGAAGAAGAAGTCGATCCGCTCGTCGATCGGGTCTGCATGCCGGGTCCGCTGCATCGCGGTGACGAAGTCCAGGGCCAGCGCGTGGACATCGATCTCCTCGGCGGCCTCGCGGACCGCCGCGTCCACCGCGGTCTCTCCTCGCTCCAGGTGTCCGGCGGCTGCCGCGGCCCAGTGGCCGTCCATGAAGCCCGTGTTCCGGCGGAGCTGGAGCAGCGCCTCGGTCCCGGCCGTCCCGTCCCTCAACAGGAAGACGTAGGAGGCCGGGACGACGACGAAGCGGCTCAGAGGTCGTCGTTCTTGCCGTCGAGGGCGTCCAGGGCGTCCTTCGCCTTGTCGGCGCCCAGGTCGACCTTGTCGCCGAGCTTGCCGCCGGTCTGGTCATCGATCACGTCCGCGGCCTTGTCGATGCCGTCGGACACCTTGTCGCCATGCTGGTCGACCAGGTCGCCGAGCTTGTCCTTCGCGTCGTCCAGGAAACCCATCTGTCTCTCCTCCGTCGGGCCGCCGAGGGCGGCGGCGTGCTGTCGGGAAGACTAGCCCGCATGCGCCCCCCGATCGTCGCCGTGGTCGGCGCGACCGCGTCGGGCAAGAGCGGACTCGCTCTCGACCTGGCCGATCGGCTCGACGGCGAGATCGTCAACACCGACGCGATGGCCGTCTACCGCGGGATGGACATCGGGACGGCGAAGCTGGGGGTTGACCAACGGCGCGGGATCCCGCACCACCTGCTCGACCTGCTGGACGTCACCGAGCCGCTGTCCGTGGCGGACTTCCAGCGCTGGGCGCGCGAGGTCATCGACGACATCCGGGCCCGGGACGCGACGCCGATCCTGGTCGGTGGGTCCGCGCTGTACGTCCGGGCGGTCCTGGACCGCTTCGACTTCCCCGCGACCGACGCCGCGGTCAGGGCACGCTGGGAGGCAGAGCTCGAAGCAGCCGGCCCGGCAGCCCTGCACGAGCGGCTGCGCGCGGTCGACCCGGAGGCGGCAGCGCGGATCCTCCCCGACAACGGCCGCCGGATCGTGCGCGCGCTCGAGGTGGTGGAGATCACCGGGCGGCCGTTCACCGCCAGCCTCCCGAGTCGCGAGTACGCCGACGCCCACGCGCTGCAGATCGGGGTCGACATCGACCGCCCCTCCCTGGACGCCCGGATCGAGCGGCGAGTGGCAGCGATGTTCGACGCCGGACTCGTGCAGGAGGTCGAGCGCCTGCTCGCCGCGGGGCTCGCCGAGGGGCGCACCGCCCGCGAGGCGATCGGCTATCGCCAGGTGATGGCTCACCTGCGCGGCGAGGTGACCCTGGACCAGGCGCGCGACCAGACGACGAGGGCCACCCGCCGCTTCGCCCGGCGCCAGGACTCCTGGTTCCGCAAGGACCCCCGGATCCACTGGGTGGGCTTCGACGACCCCGGGCGGGTCCAGCGCGCCCTCGGCGCCGTCACCGGCGACATAGTCCAGTGACCTTCGGTGGTCCGAACCACGATTTCGCGACCGAAGCTCACTGGACTATCGCTGGGTCGCCCGGCCGGCACACCGGGGGAGGAGACTGGCCGGATGGCGACGACGTACTTCACGGCGATGACCCTCGACGGCTTCCTCGCCACGCCCGACCACTCGCTGGAGTGGCTGTTCACCCGCGACCAGGACCCCGGCTCGCCCTTCGGGTGGGACGCGTTCGAGCCGCGGGTGGGAGCGTCGGTGATGGGCGCGAACACCTACCAGTGGCTGCTCGACAACGTCCCCTCCGTCGAACGTGCCGGTGGACCGCCCGCCTGGGTCGTCAGCCATCGCAGGTTCGCGCCGGAGGAGGGGGTCACTGTCACCGAGGCTCCCCTGGACCAGGTCTGGGCGCAGGCGCGCGAGGCCGCCGGTGACCTGGACATCTGGCTGGTGGGAGGCGGCGGGTTGGCGGCACAGTGTGCGGCCGCGGGGCTGCTCGACGAGATCATCGTCAGCATCGCCCCGGTGACGCTCGGCGCGGGGACCCCGTTGCTGGCCGGACAGGTGGAGCTGCGCCTGGAGGACACGGCGCGCAACCGCGACTTCGTGTGTGCGCGCTATGCGGTCGTGAGGTGAGCGGGCCCCCGGCTGGCACACTGGAGCGGTGAGCTACCCGTTCCTCAAGGGTCACGGCACCGAGAACGACTTCGTGCTGCTGCCCGACCTCGACGGCGCCCGGCACGGCGATCTGTCGCCGGCGCGGGTGCGGGCGCTGTGTGACCGGCGCGCGGGGATCGGCGGCGACGGCGTGCTCCGAGCGGTCCGATCGGTGGCCGTCGGTGGCCCGGCGGGTGCCGAATGGTTCATGGACTACCGCAATGCCGACGGCTCGATCGCCGAGATGTGCGGCAACGGGATCCGCGTGTTCGCCCGATACCTCGTCGACAGCGGGCTCGTGGCGGGCAAGGAGTTCCCGGTGGGCACCCGGGACGGCGTCAAGCACGTCGTCGTGGACGCCGACCGGGTCACCGCCGACATGGGCGGGCCGGAGCTGGGGCGAGACACGTGGGTACGCGTGGCGGATGTGACCATCCCGGCCCGCCAGGTCACCACCGGCAACCCGCACGCCGTCGCCTGGGTCGACCAGCTGGCCGACGCCGGCGCGCTCCTCGAGCCGCCGGCGTACGATCCCGAGCTCTACCCCGAGGGCGTCAACGTCGAGTTCGTCGTCCGCCGGGGGCCCCGGCACCTCGCGATGCGGGTCCACGAACGCGGCTCCGGGGAGACCCGCTCCTGCGGCACCGGCGCCTGCGCGGCGATGGTGGCCACGGCTGCCGCCGACGGCGTCGAGCCCGGCGCGACGTACCGCGTGGACGTGCCGGGTGGCGAGCTCGCGGTGACCTGGACCCGGCACGACCGGCTGCTGCTGACCGGTCCGGCGGTGATCGTGGCCGAGGGCACCACGGACCTCTGAGCCACGCGCGCCTATGCTCGCGACCATGGAGATAGCAGGAACCGTAGCGCTGGTCACCGGTGGCGCTTCCGGCATCGGCGCCGGCGTGGTCCGCGCGCTCGCCGCGCGCGGTGCGACCGTGGTGGTCGCCGACGTTCAGGTCGACAAAGGGGAGGCACTGGCCGCCGAGATCGGCGGCGGCTTCGCTCGCGTGGACGTCACGGACAGCGCGTCGATCCAGGCAGCCGTCGAGCAGGCCGCTGCATGGGGTCCGCTGCGGGTCCTGGTGAACTCCGCGGGCATCGGCTGGGCGCAGCGGACCATCGGGCGGGACGGCGAGTTCGCATCTGCCCACGACATCGAGGCGTTCCGGAAGGTGGTCGCGATCAACCTGGTCGGCTCGTTCGACACGATCCGGCTGGCGGCGAGCGCGATGAGCCGGCTCGACCCGACCGAGTCGGGGGAGCGCGGAGCGATCGTCAACATCGCCAGCGTCGCGGCGTTCGACGGCCAGATCGGCCAGGCGGCGTACGCCGCGTCCAAGGGCGGCCTGGTTGGGCTCACCCTGCCGGTCGCCCGTGACCTGGCTGCTGCGGGGATCCGGCTCAACACCGTCGCACCCGGCCTGATCGACACCCCGATCTATGACTTCGCCGAGGACTCCGACGCGTTCAAGGCCAAGCTCGGGGAGAGCGTCCTCTACCCGCCGCGGCTGGGGAGGCCCGAGGAGCTGGCCTCGATGGTGCTGGAGTGCCTGACGAACCCCTACATGAACGGTGCGGTGGTCAGGGTCGACGGCGGCATCCGGATGCCGCCGAAGTAGTCACGGGATCCAGTCGCTCAGGTCGAGTCGTACGTCGGCGCGCGCGGCGGATCCCGCCACCAGCTCGGCGTTGGGCTGGTCGACCGTCTCCACCCAGCGACGTGCTGCCTGTGGCGTCTTGCCGAAGGCCACATGCCGCGCCACCAGCCGCTCGACGCGGGCTGGCTCCGCGGCCTCGACGAACCACACCTGGTCGAGACCGGCTCTGGCCGCCCGCCACTCGGGCGCGTCCAGCAGGAGGTAGTTGCCCTCCGTGACGACCCCCACCTGCGGCGGGACGGGGATGACGCCCGCCAGCGGCTGCTCGAGATCGCGCTCGAAGCCGGGCGCCATCACGATCTCGTCGGGGTGAGCCGGTGTGCGCCGCAGGCGGGCCAGCAGGGCGGCGTACCCCCAGCCGTCGAACGTCTCCGGCGCCCCCTTCCGCTCCAGCAGCCCACGCCGGGTCAGCTCCGCGTCGGCCAGGTGGAACCCGTCCATCGGCACGACGACCGCGCCCGTCAGCGCCGCCACCGTCGCGGCCAGCGTCGACTTGCCCGCGCCCGGGGCGCCTACGATCCCTAGTAGCCTCCGGCCGCTGGGCCCCGGGTCCGACTGGCGCGGGTCCGCTGCCCCTCTCGTATCGTCGGAGCGCGGTGGCAGCGGCGGTAGACCCGCGGCAGTGAGCAGCCTGGGCAGCTCCCGGCCGTCGGGTGAGAGCCGTACGACGTCCACGCGTCGCATCCTGCCAGCGCCGCGTCGGCGGCGACCATCTGGTGCGGGGGCGCGGGGTCGCGCGCGGCCATCTGACGGGGGCGCTGGATCACCGACGGACCTCCGGTCGCGGCTGGNNAGCACCACACACCCGCGGCAGTTGGTCCTGCGCCACCCCCGCGACCACCCGCAACCCCGCGCGACCACCCGGCGCCCGCGCGATGACGCCAGGCTCAGGCCCGCACCCGGGCCGACGTCGGGTCATAGAACGGCCGCAGGGACACCTCGGCCGCGTGCCGCACGCCTGCGACGTCGACCGTCCACTCCCCGGCGGACAGCCAGTCGGCGGTGACCACGCCGTCGCCGGCGGAGACCATGGCCAGGGCCACCGAGGAACCGAGCGTCCAGCCATACGACGCCGCCCGCACATAGCCGACCGGCTCCCCGGACCGATAGACCACCTCCGCGTGATAGAGCAGCGGCTCTGGGTCCACCAACCGCAGCTGCACCAGTCGCTGGGACATCCCACCCCGGGCCGCGTTGGCCTCCCGGCGCGCCGTCACCGCCTCGCGGCCCCGGAAGTCGGTGTCCCACGCGATCGCGAAGCCCAGTCCCGCCTCCAGCGGGCAGTCGGTGTTGTCGATGTCGTGGCCGAAGTCGCGGTAGCCCTTCTCCATCCGCAGCGACGCCAGCGATTTCAGGCCCACCGGCGCGAAGTCGAGGTCACGACCGGCCCCGGTGATCGCGTCATAGACGCCCAGCGCGTCCTCGGCGGCGACGTACAGCTCATAGCCGAGCTCGCCGAGGTAGGTGATCCGGGCGCACAGCACCTCGACCCCGGCCAGCTGGATCCGCCGCGCCGTCCGGAACGGCCAGGCCGGCGTCCCGAGGTCGGTCGGCGTGAGGCCGGCGAGGAGCGAGCGCGACTGGGGTCCCTGCACGTTGAGCTGAGCGAGCTCGTCGGTCACGTCGCGCACGGTCACCGCGGCCTCGCCGATTCCTCGACGCAGCTGGTCGAGCACCGCTCCGGCTGCGGTGTCCGAGGCGACCACCAGGAACCGCTCGGCGCCCAGCTTGGTCACGGTCAGATCCGCGAGGATCCGGCCGTCGTCGTCGAGCCACTGCGTGTAGGTGATCGTGTCGGGCTCACCGTCGACCGCCCCCGCGGACAGCCGGTCGAGGACCGTCCCCGCCGAGGCCCCCTCGACGAGGTACTTCGCCATGAAGCTCATGTCCATCAGCCCGACGCCCTCGCGGACCACGCGGTGCTCCTCCCGCCACCGGTCGAACCACGGCGCCCAGCCCCAGGTCGGGATCGCCTCGGGGGTGAGGCCGGCCCCGGCGAACCAGTCCGCGCCCTCCCAGCCGGACACCTCACGAAGNNGCCACGAGCCGGTCGTGGACCGGGGAGAGCAGCGCGCCGCGGGCCGTCTGAAGCTGCTTGCCCGGGGTGTGCGCGGCATAGACCGTGCCGAGGATCTCGGTGGTGCGGGCGGCGCGGTAGTCGTCGTCGGCCTGGTACGCCGCGAAGCGCCGTACGTCGAACCCGGTCACGTCGACGTCGGGCCGGCCGTCGATGATCCAGTGCGCCAGAACCCGGCCGAGCCCGCCGGCGGACAGCACGCCCACGGAGTTCATGCCGGCGGCCACGAAGTAGCCGCGGATCCCCGGCGCCTCGCCCACCGCGGGCGCCAGGTCGGGGGTGAACGACTCGGGACCGCAGAAGAACGTCCGGACGCCCACCTCCAGCGTGATCGGCACCCGCGCCATGGCGGTCTCGAGGAACGGCGCCATCCGGTCCCAGTCCGGCGGGAGGGTGCCGAAGGAGAAGTCGGCGGGAACCCCCTCGACCTTCCACGCGGCGGCGCGCGGCTCGAAGAGGCCGACCATCATCCCGCCGCCCTCCTCGCGGTAGTACCCGTGCGCGGCGGGGTCCTCGAAGATGGGGCCGTTCGGATCGATCCCCTCGATCGTGTCGGTGATCAGGTAGTAGTGCTCGGCCGCCTGGTTCGGTACGACGAGCCCGCTGGTCGCTGCCAGCTCCCGGGCCCACATCCCGGTGGCGTTGACGACGTACTCGCAGTCGATGTCGCCCGCCGTGGTCCGGACCCCGGTCACCACGCTCACCTGTCCGGCCGTCCGGGTGACGACCTCCGTCACGGACACGCCCTCGACGACGCGGACGCCGAGCTGCCGTGCGCCCTTGGCCAGTGCGGTGGTGAGGTCGACCGGGTTCACCCGGCCGTCGCCGGGCACGTGGAAGCCCGCGAGCAGGTCGTCGGTCTTCGCCAGCGGGAACAGCTCGCTCATCTCCCGGGGGGAGATCTCGTGGATCTCGAGCCCGAGGTGACGTTGGAAGGCCGAGACCCGGCGATACTCCTCCAGCCGGTCGGCGTCCGCGGCCGCCTCGATCAGCCCCACCGGTCGGAACCCCGTGGCCTGACCGGTCTCGGCCTCCAGCCGCGCGTAGAGGTCGCGGGAGTAGAGCCGGATGCCGGTGTTGGTCTCCGAGGTCGATCCGAAGCAGGTCATCAGACCGGCCGCGTGCCAGGTCGTTCCCGAGGTCAGCCGGTCGCGTTCGAGCAGGACGACATCGGTCCAGCCCTCGTGGGCGAGGTGGTAGGCGATCGAGCACCCGATCACCCCGCCGCCGATGACGACGACGCGGGCGCGGGAGGGCAGGTCAGCAGTCACGCGCCCACGCTAGTGCCCCAGCGCGGTTCTCCGGTGGACCCCCTCGACGACCCCGACGACGACCCCGACGACCGGGGCCGCCGCCGACACCCGGACGTCCGGTCAGGCGCGGCGGCCCAGCAGCGCCAGCACGCGGGTCTGCTCGTCGACGCCCTCGGTGACGTCGAGTGCCGGTCGGCACACTCCGTCGGCATACAGCTGGTCCCCGAAGCCGGCCAGCTCGCGGCCCACGAAGGCGCACTCGGCCTCCGACCAGGCGACCTCCTGCCCGACGGCGCGGCCGATGTCCCAGCGGTGCACGACCAGGTCCCAGCCATAGAAGTCGCGCATCGTGTCGGCCACCGTCGTCGGCCCGAACCACCCGTCGTAGCCGGCTGCGGCGAACCCCTCGTCGGCCAGGACCGCCCGGACGGCAGCGTCATGGACAGCCCATCGATGAGCGGGGGCGCCCTCGGGAGGATCGCCGAGAGCTGCGCCCCGGCGGCTGAGGAAGTCGCGCTGGGTGTCGATGACGTGCTGGAGCACGTCCGCCGCGGTCCACCCCTCGCAAGGGCTGGGGGAGGCCCAGCGGTCGTCGGGCACGCTCGACACCAGCGTNNCTGACTACGCGCAGCTGGTCGGCCCGCGGGTCGGCATGTCGACCAAGGTCCTGACCGGATCCGGGTGGGCGTTCGGCGCGATGCTCCAGCCGGCCGCTGGCCTGCTGCTCCTCGGGGGAACGATGCGGCAGCTGGTGGATCGGGACCGCGACCTGTCCGAGGTGCCCGGCGTGGACGGAGCCCGCCTCGCCCGGCAGGTGCGGGCGCTCCTTGCCGGGGATCCCTCCGCGCCGGTGGCCCAGCACGCGGCCGCGCGACTGGTCGAGGGCGCGCTCGCGCCGCTGCTCCCGGTGGATGAGGAGGGCCGGCTGGTCAACGACCTGCTCGAGTTCGTCGAGCACGAGCCCGACCTGGCCCGGGTGAGCCAGCTGGGCGAGCGGTTCGGGCTGACCGAGCGGTCGCTCCAGAGGCTGTGCGCCCGACGGGTGGGGCTGTCGCCGAAGTGGCTGATCCAGCGCCGACGACTGCACGAGGCCGCCGGCCTGCTGGCGGAGCCGGACCGGCCCCACCTGGCCGCGCTGGCCGCGGAGCTGGGGTACGCCGACCAGGCACACTTCGCGCGCGACTTCCGGTCGGTGACCGGCCTGACACCGCGGGAGTACGCCGCCGAGCCGCGCGGGCTGCCCGCTACCGGCGAGCCGGACCCAGCGCCGCCGTCGCGACCTCGTCGCTGACCGTCTCGAAGCCGTGGCGGGCGAAGAAGCGCCGGCCGAAGCTGAGCCGGGCCACGATCTGGAGCACCACGCCGGCCCCGAACATGATCAGCGCCATGCCCAGCGGCGCGCCCACGCCGAGCACGGTGGCGCCGGTGTAGGAGTTCTCGGGGTTGGCCTGGTCGATCGCCGTCTCCACCAGCAGCACCATGAGCACGATGCCGCCGAGGACCGGCGCGACGCCCACCAGCAGGAGTGCCTTCACCGACCGCAGCAGCTCGCGCCGCCAGTAGATCGCGCAGGCGAAGCCGGTCAGGGCGTAGTACAGCGCCACCAGGATCGACAGGGCGGACACCGAGTCGAACAGGAAGTTCTCCGAGATCATGCTGCCGGCGACGTACCAGCCGGCGGCGACGAAGCCGATCACCCAGGTGGCGAACGCCGGGGTGCCACGCCGTGCGTCGATCCGCTGGAAGCGCTCCGGGAAGGCGCCGGCCACCGACATCGACAGGGCCGTGCGCGAGGCGGGCAGGATCGTGGTGTGGGTCGCCGCCAGCCCCGAGGTGATGATGGCCAGCATCAGCAGCCAGCCGAACGGGCCCAGCACCTGGTTGCCGACGACACCGAAGAGCGTCTCGTCGTCGTCGTACTCCTCCAGGGTGCTCAAGCCGATCACGCCGAGGACGGCGATCGCCGANNACCGCGGCGTCGGCCGTCTCCTCGTTGAGGTTGACGCCGGACTCCCAGCCCCAGTAGCAGAAGACGCCCAGCAGCAGACCGGCGAGCATCTCACGCGGTCCGATCCCGATCGGGTTGAGCCAGTCGAGGCTGAAGGACGGTGCGTCGGCCTCGACCTTGCCGCGCCCCATCTGGACCATCGCGACCACCACGAACAGCAGGATGGTGCCGACCTGCGCGAGCACCAGCACGCGCTGTACCCGGGCGGACAGCTCGATGCCGATGGCGCAGATCCACGTCATCGCGAACACCATCGTCACGGCGAGGGCGACGACCACCGGCCGATGGGCGGCGAGCGCGTCCAGCCCCAGCAGATCCAAGGTGTACTTCGCGGCGACGTCGGCCTGAGCGCCGTTCACCAGGACGCCGGTGATGAAGATCGCCCAACCGCCGATCCAACCCAGCCAGGGTCCCATCGCGCGGGTGACCCACGAGAAGGTCGTGCCGCAGTCCTGGTCGGCGCGGTTCATGTAGTAGAACGCCCCGGCGATCGCTGCCATCGGCAGGAAGGAGACGATGAGCATCGCGGGCGTCTTGGTCCCGACGACGAGGGCCATCGACCCGAGCACGGCGGCGATGGAGTATGCCGGTGCGGTCGAGTCCAGCCCGATGGCGACGCCGTCCCAGAAGGTGATGGCATCGCCCTTGAGTCCCTTGTCCTCCTGGCCCCGAGCGGCCAGCCCCTCGCTCGTCATGACGACCTCCGCCTGAGCCGGTCCCTTCCCCACGCTAGGCCCGGGCCGCCCGGCCCGGGAGGGCTCGGCGGCGTGGGCTCCGGCACAGCCCGACGGCCCGGTGAGTGCGGTGGGTCACCGAGGCAGACCGGAAACGCGTTCGCGCCGGGCGCCGCCGGGCACCTACGCTGGAGGAGGTATGACGAACGCACACGAGCCCCGATCCACCGAGGCCGACCCCGACTTCGACCTCACCGCCGAGCTGGCCGCAACCCGCGGGTGGGACGCGGGCGACCCCGAAGGCGACCCTGAAGGCGACCTTGGGGACGACGGCTTCGAGAGCGGCTACGCCGACGAGGGAGACCTCGACGGTGCGGACCCCGAGCTGACCTCGGGCGACCACGACCTGGCCGAGCGCTACGCGCTACGCCGGGTGGTCGGCCTGTCCACCGAGCTCGAGGACATCTCCGAGGTGGAGTACCGCCAGCTGCGGCTGGAGCGGGTCATCCTGGTCGGCGTCTGGACCGAGGGCAGCGTGACCGACGCCGAGAACCACCTCGCCGAGCTGGCCCTGCTCGCGGAGACGGCGGGCTCGGAGGTCCTCGACGCGATCTATCAGCGACGCAGGTCGCCGGACCCGGCGACGTACGTCGGCCGCGGCAAGGTCGACGGGCTGCGCGAGATCGTCCGGGCCACCGGGGCGGACACGGTGATCTGCGACGGCGAGCTCGCGCCGAGCCAACTGCGCAACCTCGAGGACCGGCTCAAGGTCAAGGTCGTCGACCGGACGGCTCTCATCCTCGACATCTTCGCCCAGCATGCGAAGTCCAAGGAGGGGCAGGCGCAGGTCGAGCTGGCTCAGCTGAGCTATCTCAAGCAGCGNNGGCATCGGCGGTCGCGGCCCCGGTGAGACCAAGATCGAGACCGACCGCCGACGGATCAACACCAGGATCGCCAAGCTGCGGCGCGAGCTCGCCGAGATGAAGGGCACCCGCGACGTCAAGCGTCAGGAGCGCCGGCGCCACCACGTGCCCAGCGTCGCGATCGCGGGCTACACCAACGCCGGCAAGTCCTCCCTGCTCAACCGGCTGACCGGCGCCGGCGTGCTGGTCGAGGACGCGCTGTTCGCCACGCTCGACCCCACCACCCGCCGGACCACGACCGCGGACGGCCGGGTCTACACGATGAGCGACACCGTCGGCTTCGTGCGGCATCTGCCGCACCAGCTGGTGGAGGCGTTCCGCTCGACGCTGGAGGAGGTCGCTGACGCCGACCTCGTGCTGCACGTCGTCGACGGCGCCCACGCCGACCCGGAGGGTCAGATCGCGGCCGTGCGCGAGGTGCTCGCCGAGATCGGCGCGGACAAGGTCCCGGAGATCGTCGTCATCAACAAGGCCGACCTGGCCGACCCGCTCGTGCTCGCGCGGCTGCGGCAGCGCGAGCCCCACTCCGTCGTGGTCTCCGCCAAGACCGGCGAGGGCATCGACGAGGCACTGCGCGTGATCGAGGGCGAGCTGCCCCGCCCCGGGGTGGAGTTCTCGGCGCTGGTCCCCTACGACCGCGGCGACCTGATCAACCGGCTGCACCAGAAGGCCGAGATCGACTCGATGGAGCACACGGCGGACGGCACCGTGGTGCGTGGCCGTGCGCACGCCGACCTCGCGGGCGAGCTCGCGACGTACGCCGTCTGACGGGCGCGCGACGGGGACCATCTGCCGCGGGCCTGTGCGCCTTGAGTGCGCCTCCTGAGGCGCACTCAAGCGCAACACCCCCGCGGCAGTGGGCCTACGGCGACGGCGGCTGACCCGGCGACACCGGGCCCAGGGCGGCGTTCGCGACGTCGTCGTCGACCCGCTCGAACCCCTGCCGCGTGAAGTAGGCGTGACCGTTGCCCGACATGAACCGCGCCATCATCAGCACCAGGCCGAGGAAGAACAGGAACAACGCGATCGCCATCGGCATGCCGATCCCGAGGATCGCCGAACCCGTGTAGGAGTTCTCCGGGTTGGCGGAGTCGAAGACGGCGAAGACCAGCAGCACGAGGAGGATCGAGGCACCGATCAGGGGGCCGATGCCGACCAGCAGCATCGCCTTGGTGGAGCGGAACAGCTCGTTGCGCCAATAGATCGCACAGGCGATGCCGGTGAGGGCGTAGTAGAACGCCACCACGATCGACAGGGCGGACAACGAGTCCCACAGGAAGTTGTCGCTGTAGAGCGAGGCGACGACGTACCACACCGTCGTCGCGATGGCGACCACCCAGGTGCCCTTCGCGGGCGTGCCGTGCTTGGGATGGATCTCCTTGAACATGCTGGGGAACGCCTTGGCGACGCCCATCGAGAGCGAGGTGCGGGAGGCCGGCAGGATCGTGGTCTGCGAGGAGGCCAGCGCCGAGATCACCACGGAGAGCACGAGCAGCGGCCACAGCGGTCCCATCACCTCCTTGGCCACGGCGCCGAACAGCCCGGCGTCGTCGTCGTACTCCTCGATCAGGGACTGGCTGGCCACCGCCACGATCATGATCGCGGTGCCGATGTAGATGAACAGCAGGAGGATGGTGCTGACCACCCCGGCCTTGCCGGGCGCCTCCTCGGAGTTCTCGGACTCCTCGTTGAGGTTGACCGCGGACTCCCAGCCCCAATACATGAAGACGCCGAGCAGCATCCCTTGGATGATCGAGGACCCGGACAGACCTGTCGGGACCAGCCAGCCGAGGCTGAAGCTCTCGCCCTCGCCCAGGCCGCGCGCGACCGCGACCATCGCCATCACGATGAACAGCAGCAGGGCACCGACCTGGGCGAGCACCATGCCGCGCTGCACCTTGGCCGAGAACTCCGTGCCGGCGACGCAGATCCACGTCATCAGGAACGTCAGCGCGATCGCCAGGGGCATCCGGAGCCACCGGCCGGCGTCCTGCGGGTCATCGTGACCGAGCAGGTCCATGATGTAGTACGCCGCCACGTCGGACTGCGCTCCCACCACGATCACGCCGGTGGTGAACACCGCCCAGCCGCCCATCCAGCCCATCCACGGGCCCATCGCCCGGGTGACCCAGGAGAAGGTCGTGCCGCAGTCCTGGTCGGCCCGGTTCATGTAGTAGAACGCGCCGGCGATGAGGAACATCGGGATGAACGAGACCAGCAGCACCGCGGGCGCCTTGACGCCGGCGATCACCACCAACGAGCCGAGCACGGCGGCCATCGAGTAGGCCGGGGCGGTCGAGTCGACGCCGATCGCGACGCCGTCCCAGAAGCCGATCGCGTTCTCGGTGAGGCCCTTGTCGTGATGGCCGGCCGGCTCCTCGATCGCAGTCTGCTCGTCGGACATCACGTCTCCTGTCGTCACGGACCAGGGCGATTCTGATCAGCCCCTGCGAGAATCACACCGGCGCAGCAGGCCTGCGTCAATACCCCCGGGACAGGGCGGTGGCGAAGGAGGGGGCTAGCGGGACGTCCCCCATCAGCGCCGCCTGGTAGGCGTGATAGACATCGGGCTTGCCCGGCCAGACCGTGCCGGCGGGCCGGTTCGCGACGTCGAGCTCGTGGTGCCACGAACCCCGGTCGCGGTCCACCAGCATGCGCTCGGCATAGGACCACCAGCGCGCCAGGTCATCGGCGTACCGCGGCGAGCCGGTGGCCTTGCGGAGCGCCTCGGCCGCGCCGATCGCCTCGCACACCACCCAGTGCATCCGCTGGCGTACGACGGGCTCCCCGGCCCAGTCGGTCGTGTAGACGAACCCCTCGTGACCGTCGACCGACCAGCCGTCGGCGACGGCCCGGTCGTAGAGCGCCACCGCTGCCTCGCGCAGCCCGGTGGGAGCTGCGTCCCCGAGGGATCCGCGGACGCCCAGCAGCAGGCGCGCCCACTCCAGCCCGTGACCGATGGTGGCCCCGAAGGGCCGGAACGGGTCGCTGGGGTGGTCGGCGTTGAACTCCGGCCGAGGGACCCAGTCGACGTCGAAGTGCTCCGGGATCCGCCACTGGCTGGCCACGGCCCACGCGACGACGTGCTCGGCGATCCTGCCGGCTCGCTCGTGCCAGACGCGGTCGCCGGTGACGTCGCCGGCCGCGAGATAGGCCTCCACGGTGTGCATGTTGGAGTTCAGGCCCCGGTAGCTCGCGAGCGTCGTCCACCGCCGGTCCCAGTCCTCGACGACCAGCCCGCGCTCGTCGTCCCAGAACCTGGCGAGCGTCACGTGGAGCGCCTCGTCGAGGAGCTCCTCCGCCCCGGGCACGCCTGCCGCAGCGGCTGAGGAGGCCGCGAGCACGACGAACGCGTGGCCGTAGGCCTGTTTGGCGTCCGACACGGGGCCGCTCTCGTCGACCGAGGCGAACCAGCCGCCGTATCCATCGTCGTGCAGTGGGCCGATGAGTGCGGCCACACCGTGGCCGGCGAGCGCGCGCAGAGTGTCGAGCGACGGTCCGCCGTCAGCGGGCGGCTCTCCCAGCAGCGTGCCGAGGGCGGCGACGTGCGTCATCCGGCAGCTGATCCAGAGCTCCACCGGCCGGCTGTCGTCGATGCTCCCGTCCACCCCGAGGTAGCCGAAGCCGAGCCGGTGGCGTGCGCCGGCCAGGAAGCGCAGCAGGTCGGCCCGCTGGGCCGCCCGCCAGGCCGGCGAGCCGGCCGGAAGACCGGGTGCGAAGGTCACCCCCCCATCCTTCCAGGCAGGAATGCCGGCTGGGGTGTGCGGCAGCGCCGGCTGGGGTGTGCGGCAGCGCCGGCTGGGGTGTGCGGGAGTGCCGGTTCGGGGTGGCGGGAGCGCCGGTTCGGGTGTGCGGGAGCGCCGGTTCGGGGTCAGCGGGCCGTGGCCATCCCCTCGTCGCTGCCGGCCAGCTTCTGGGCCAGCCAGATCGGCACCACCGAGAGCAGGATCAGGGCGGCGGCGATCACGTTGACGACGGGGGCCTGGTTGGGGCGGAACAGGTTCTGGAAGATCCAGATCGGCAGCGTCTGGATCCCGGCGCCGGCGGTGAAGGTGGTCACGATGATCTCGTCGAAGCTGAGCGCGAACGACAGCAGCGCGCCCGCCAGCAGGGCCGAGCGCATCATCGGGAAGGTGACGCTGGCGAAGGTGCGGAACGGGCCGGCCCCGAGGTCCATGGACGCCTCCTCGAGGTTGCCGCCGAGGCGACGCAGCCGGGCGATCGCGTTGTTGAAGACGGTGACGATGCAGAACGTCGCGTGAGCCACGACCAGGGTCAGGAAGCCCAGCTGGATCCCGATGATGGTCTGGAAGGCGTTGGAGAGCGCGATGCCGGTGACCACGCCGGGCAGAGCGATCGGCAAGATGATCAGCAGCGACACCGTGTCCCGACCGAAGAAGTCGTAGCGCGACAGGGCCATCGCGGCCATGGTGCCGAGCACGAGCGCGATCGCCGTGGCCACCAGGGCCACCTGGACCGACACCCAGACGGCGTCTCGGGCGCCCTGTGACTCCCAGGCGGCGCTCCACCACTGGGTCGTGAAGCCGTCCGGCGGCCACGCGAACGAGCGCGAGGTGTTGAACGAGTTGACGACCACGAGGGCCAGGGGCGCGTAGATGAACAGCAGCACCAGGGCGCTGAGCACGCCGAGCATCCGCCGGGCTCCGGAGGAGGGTCCCATCTGGCGCTCCTAGACGTTCTCGAGGGCGCCGGTGCGTCGCACCAGTGCCAGGTAGACGAGCATGATCGCCACCGGGATCAGGGACACCGCCGCAGCCAACGGCTTGTTGTTGGCGGTCAGGAACGTGTCATAGACGACGTTGCCGAGCATCTGGGTGGTGCCGCCGACGATCTTCACCGCGATGTAGTCACCGAGGGTCAGCGAGAACGTGAAGATCGACCCGGCGACGATGGCGGGGAACAGCACCGGCAGCACGACGCGGCGGATCGTCAGCAGCGGGCCGGCGCCCAGGTCGGCGGAGGCCTCGAGCAGCGAGTTCGGCAGCCGCTCCAGGCCGGCGTACATCGGCAGGATCATGTAGGGCAGCCAGAGGTAGGCCAAGGTGACCACGGTCGCGGAGAGCCCGTAGCCCGGACCGCTGAGCCCGAACGGCTCCAGCAGCCAGTTGACCGGCCCGGTGTTGGAGAACATCGCGCGCCAGGCATAGGCCTTGACGAGGTAGGACGCCCAGAGCGGAGTGAGCACCGCGATCACCAGGATCCGCTGCCACCGGGTGGTGACGACCTTCGCCATGAAGAGCGCGATCGGGAACGCCACCACCGCATCGATCGCCGTCACCGCCGCCGCCACCGCCAGTGTCCGCAGGGTCACGGTGCGGTAGATGTCGCGGGTCAGGACGTCCCGGATGTTGTCCAGGGTCCAGACCGTCTGCACCTGGCCGGTGAAGTCGTTGACCGTCCAGAGTGCGGTGACGAACAGCGCCCCGAGGGCGCCGAGGTACGCCACCCCCAGCCACAGCATCGGCGGCGTGAGCAGCGCACCGAGCCGGAGCCGGGGGTGGCGATGGAGATAACCCGACATCGTGCTGGCAGGTCAGCCCTTGATCTCGGTCCAGGCCTGGGTCCAGTCGGAGTACGTCGTGCACTCGACGTCGGTCCGTCCGTCCAGGCAGGCGGAGATCGGGGTGTTCCAGTAGTAGAGCTGGCTGGCCCACTCCTCGTCGCCGGCGTGGAACGTCTCACAGTGACCCTCGGCCGCCAGGTCGCAGGCCTTCGCGTTGGACGGCGCCTCACCGAACCACTCCGCAACCTGGGCGTTCGCCTCGGGGCTGACGATGTGGTTCATCCAGGCGTAGGCGCAGTTGGGGCTCGCGGCGTCCGCGGCCACCATCCAGGTGTCGGACCAACCGGTCGCGCCCTCCTCGGGAAGCGTCACCTCGACCGGCGCCTTCTCCGCCAGCGCCAGGTTCGCGATGACCTGCCACGTGGTCCCGAGGACGGAGTCGCCGCTCTTGAAGGCGGAGAGCTGCTTGGTGTAGTCCGACCAGTACTCGCCGATGATGGTCTTCTGCTTCTTCAGCAGGTCGACCGCGGCGGCCAGCTGCTCCTCGTCGAGGGCGTAGGGGTCCTGGATGCCGAGGTCCGGCTGGGTCTTCATCAGGTACAGCGCCGCATCGGCGATGTAGATCGGCGAGTCGTAGGCCGTCACCTTGCCGGCGTACGGTGAGTTCTCGTCGAACACCACGCCCCAGGAGGTGGGAGCCTCCTTGACGACGTCGGTCCGCCACATCAGCAGGTTGGCGCCGTAGCCGTGCGGGATGCCGTACATCTGTCCGTCCACCGAGTTCCAGTCGCGGTCCTTGAGGAACGGCCACACGTCGGCATAGTTGGGCACCAGGTCGGTGTTGACCGGGGCCACGTCGCCCGCGGCGATCATGCGGAGCGAGGCGTCACCCGACGCCGACACCACGTCGTACTCCCCGGACTTCATCAGCTCCACGGCCTCGTCGGAGGTCGCGAAGTACTTCACGTTGGCCTGGCAGCCGGTCTCCTCCTCGAACGGCGTGACCCAGTCGTAGTTGGGGTCGGTCGAGCCGTCCTCGGCATAGCCCGGCCAGGCGAGGATGTTGACCGAGCCCTCGTTCTCGCCGAGCTCTTCGGCCATCGGGATGTCGGGGACCTGGAAGCCGCTGGTGCTCCCGGCGTCCCCGGTGTCGGTGCCCGGGTCGTCGCCGCCCGAGTCGGTGCCGCACGCGGCCACAGCAAGCGCGAACGCTGCGGTGCCGGCCAGCACCCGGATCCTCCGATTGATCCTCATGTGTTCTCCTTCGTGGTGTCTGGCCCGCCCGAGGCGGCCGGGGTGAGGGTGATGACGTGGTCGTCGGCCCAGCCGAGCTCGACTCGTTGGCCGCGCTCGCTGAGCGCCTGGTCGGCGCTGCCGTGGAGGTTCTGACGCAGCACGGTGAGGTGCCCGCCGCCGTCCAGGTCGACGCCGAAGTGGGTGACCGACCCGAGGTAGGCCACGACGGAGACGATGCCTGCGGCCCGCACCGGCTCACCGCTCAACATCCCTGCGGCGGCCATGTGGATCTTCTCCGGGCGGATGCTGAACGCGCCGTCCCGCCCGAAGACCCCCCGGGCGGCCTCGCCGCTGAGCAGGTTGGAGGTGCCGACGAAACCGGCCACGAAGTCGGTGGCCGGGTGCTCGTAGAGCTCCGCGGGCGAGGCGACCTGCTGGATCCGGCCCTCGTTGAAGACCGCGATCCGGTCGCTCATCGCCAGCGCCTCCTCCTGGTCGTGGGTCACGAAGCAGAAGGTGATGCCGACCTCGCGCTGGATCTGCTTGAGCTCGATCTGCATCTCGCGGCGCAGCTTCAGGTCGAGCGCTCCGAGCGGCTCGTCGAGCAGGAGCACCCGCGGTCGGTTGACCAGCGCCCGGGCCAGCGCGACCCGCTGGCGCTGGCCGCCGGAGAGCTGGCTGGGCCGGCGGTCGGCGTACCCGGACAGACGCACGGTGTCCAGCGCAGCCTGGGCGCGCTCACGGCGCTCGGCCCGGGCGACCTTCTTGACCCGGAGCCCGTACTCGACGTTGGTGAGCACGCTCATGTGCGGGAAGAGCGCGTAGTCCTGGAAGACGGTGTTGACGTCGCGGGCGTACGGTGGCTGGCCGGTCACGTCCCGGCCGCCGAGCAGCACCCGGCCCGACGTCGGCTCCTCGAAGCCGGCGACCATCCGCAGCACGGTGGTCTTGCCGGAGCCGGAGGGCCCCAGCATCGAGAAGAACTCGCCGTCGCCGATGGTGAGGTCGACCCCGTCGACCGCCACCACGTCGCCGAACCGCTTCGTGACGGAGACCAGCTCGATGGCCGGCGCGGCTCGCTCGTCCCCGGCGGCTGCGCCTCGGACGGCGTCCTGGGTCATCGGTGCCAGCCTGCCCTTCGTGGAATCGACGGACCGCCGGGCGTGACGACCGCGGGGACGGGCGCGGTTCCGGCGACCAACGCACGATAGCGATGCGGAATCCGCCGGGACAACGGCCCCACGCCGCCGATTTCGTTGCAGTTGTGTAACCGTGGTGTGCCCGCCCTGTCACGGGGTCGCGGACATCGCCTCCGCGCGTCGGATGACGTCCCTGCAGAATCGCTCCAGGTCGGCGACCTCGTCGAGGTACTGCGACGGCTTGAGGGCGAAGGTCGTGAAGCCCGCCTCGAGCTGGGCCGGGATCGCACTCATCGCGAGCCCGAGGTCGGCACAGGAGTGGTCGTCGGGGAAGACAGCCCGGGTCCCGCCGACCATCTCGAGCTCCGCGAGCTCGCGGCCCGCAGCGGACATCGCACCCGCCAGCCTGTCCAGGTCCTCGGTGCTCGGAGCTCCGAGCGGATGGAAGCCGTGACCGTAGCCCACCAGCCGGCGCAGCAACGGCCCGTGCAGCTGCTGGCCACCGAACCACAGCTGCGGACCGTCGGGACGGTGGGCCCGGGGCTCGATGCTGACGTCGTCGAAGGAGAAGTAGTGGCCGTGGTAGGAGATCGGGCCAGGCTGCCAGGCCAGCCGGAGGATCTCGAGCTGCTCGTCCAGGATCTTGCCGCGCTCGCCGAACGGCACCCCCAGGGCGGCGTACTCGTCGCGGCTCCAGCTGACGGTCGGCTGGACGACCAGTCTCCCTCGACTCAGCTGGTCGAGCGTCCCCAGCTCACGCGCCAGCAGCAGCGGGTGCCGCAGCGGCGCCAGGATCGCGGCGGCGACCAGGCGCAGCCGGGTGGTCACCGAGGAGATCGCCGAGAGCAGCATCAGGGAGTTCGGCCACGGTGTGTCCGGCTCCTGGTTGCCGGGCAGGGCATACATCCGGGGGTTGCTCATCAGCCCCTGGTCGCTCGCGTCGGGGCCGAGCACGACGTGCTCGCTGATCATCACGCCGTCGAAGCCGGCGTCCTCGGCGACGCGCGCCCACCGCACCAGCTCCGGCAGGTCCGGCCGGGGCGACATCGTCCAGTTCTCGCTGAGCATGAGCACCATGCGTGGCGGGGGCATCCAGGCTCCTCGTGTCACCGGTGCGTGGGGTGACCGGCCGAGCCGAAGNNGCCGAAGCGTCGGCGGGTCACCCCACGTCCGTCAGGTCACCAGGTCGGCGACCGCGTCCTCGTTCTCGTCGTTCTTGCGCAGCACTCCGATGATCGCGCCGACAGCGAAGGTGACGAACGGCGACAGCACGAGGACCCAGCCGAGGGTGTTGAGCCCGAAGGTCTGCGTGGTCGGGTCGACGCCGTCGGCCACGGTGCCGGCCAGCAGGCCGAACCGGGCCATCACGAGATAGACGCCGATCGCGAGCCCGATCGCCGCCAGAGCGGGGGCGATCATCGTGTTCCAGACCCGCGAGTCCTCTCCGGTGCGCCGGAAGTAGACGATGACGGCCAGCGACACCAGGATCTCCACGAGCATGATCGCCAGGACCGCGACCGCGCTGAACCAGAAGAACATGTTGAGCACCGGGTCCTTGCCGGTGGCGGCGAACCAGGTGATCACGGCGCCGGACACGGCAGAGGTGGCGAGGGCGCCGACCAGCGGGGCCCCCTGGCGGTTGACGTGGTCCAGAGCGCGGGGAAGCACGCCAGCACGACCCAGGGCGTAGAAGTACCGTGCGGCGCTGTTCTGGAACGCCAGCAGTCCGGCGAACAGGCTGCTGAGCACCAGCCAGCTCATCGCGGTCGCGAGCCAGCCGCCGACGTACTCCTCGGCGACCGCGAACAGCACGGCGGCGGGGTCGGCCAGCGGGACGCCCTCGATCGAGGAGATCTCCACGACACGGTCGATGACCTCGCTGCTGCCGAGTGCGCTGACCATCGCGAACGAGGTGAGCGCGAACAGCGCGGTGATCAGGGCGACGGCGGTGTAGGTCGCGACCGGGACCGCGCGCTTGGGGTCCTTGGTCTCCTCGGCATAGATGGCGGTGGCCTCGAAGCCGATGTAGGACGCGAACGCGAAGGCCAGCGCGATGCCGGCACCGCCGGCGATGCCACCGGCGAAGATGTTGGCGGGAGCGAAGGACGCGGCCAGGTCGAGCCCGTCAGGGCCCCCACCCTGGGCGACGACCGCGATCGAGACGAGCGCGAGCGAGGCGACCTCGAGCAGCATCAGGACGCCGAGCACCCAGGCACCCACGTCGACCTGGAGGATCGAGAGCACGGTGACGATGGCCCAGGCCATGAACGCCCAGCCCCACCAGGCGAAGTCGGTGCCGAGCTTGGCGTTGAGCTGGCCGGCGGCGACGGCGCCGAAGAAGCCGAAGATCGCGAGCTGGATCGTGATGTAGGCGAGCAGCGACACGAACGCCGAGCCGACGCCGGGCGCCAGTCCCAGGCCGCGGCCGACGTAGGCGAAGAAGGCGCCGGCGTTGCTGACGCGGTGGCTCATCGCGGCGTAGCCGACGCTGAAGACGAGCAGGACCAGCCCGACGACGAGGTAGGCGCCGGGGGCGGCTGCTCCGTTGCCGAGCACGATGGCGACCGGTACGGCGCCGGTCATGCCGACCAGGGGTGCGGCGGCGGCGACGACGAAGAAGACGACGCCGGCGATGCCGAGCTTGTTCTTGGCGAGGGTCTCGTCCGGCAGCAGCTCGTGGTGCGGCTGGTGCGCGTTGGAGTCGGTGTTGCTCATCCAGGGTCTCCTGAGGGGGGTGCTGTCGTGGGGACGGACGCCGACCCGACGACGCCCCGGATGCGCTGTGTGCCAGGTCACACCGCAGCCGTTTGGGTCCGTACGATAGGGCCCGAACGATCTCTGCCACAAGCACCCCCGCCGGAATGCGGTCAACCTTGACCCTCGTGGGCAGGTCGCCCTAAGTTGGGGCATTACGTTTGGACCCAAACGATCTACGGACGTCGACGGAGAGGACGCACGGATGAGCGAGCACGCCGCGCCGGCAGCGGGGCCCGCCGATCGAGCGGTGGTCGAAGGGGTCGAGGTCGACCTGCGCCACTGGATCGGCGGCGAACGAGTGTCCTCCGCGCGCACCTTCGCCGACATCTCGCCCGTCGACGAGACCGAGATCGCCCAGGTGCACGCCGCCGGTGAGGCCGAGGTCGACCGGGCGGTGGCGGCGGCGCGCGCCGCCTTCCCGGCCTGGGCCGCGCTGCCGGTGGCCGAGCGGTCGGCGATCCTGCGCCGGGTCGCCGACGGTGTCGAGGCGCGCGTCGAGGACCTCTCCCGCGTGGAGACGCGCGACAACGGGTCCCTGATCCGCTCCCACCGGCGCGGCGTGATGCCGCGGGTGGCGATGAACTTCCGCTTCTTCGCCGACTACGCGGAGGAGCAGCTGGCCCACCCCGACCTGGAGGTCCGCGGCCACCGGGAGCGGGTCACCTACGATCCGGCCGGCGTGGTCGCGGTCATCACGCCGTGGAACGCACCGCTGATGCTCGCGACCTGGCGGATCGGGCCGGCGCTGGCCGCCGGGAACACGGTCGTGGTCAAGCCCCCGGAGTGGGCGCCGCTGACCGCGAGCCTGCTCGCCGACATCATGGCCGAAGCCGGCGTTCCGCCCGGTGTCTTCAACGTGGTGCAGGGGCTCGGCACCGAGGCCGGGGCCCCGTTGACCGCCCATCCGGGGATCAGCCGGATCGCGTTCACCGGCTCGGTCCCGACCGCAGGCGTGGTCGCCGCGGCCGCCGCGCGCAACGTCGTACCCCTGTCGTTCGAGCTGGGCGGCAAGTCGCCGTTGGTGGTCTTCGGCGATGCCGACCTCGACCTGGCCGTCGACCTGGCCGTCGAGCAGTTCGACAACGCCGGGCAGGTCTGCCTCAAGGCCGCGCGGATGCTGGTCCACTCCTCGATCGCCGAGGAGTTCACCGAGCGGGTCGTGGCCAAGGCCTCATCGCTGCGGCAGGGCGACCCGCGCGAGGACGACACCGACGTCTCGGCGCTGATCCACCGCCGCCAGTTCGACCAGATGGTCGGCTTCGTCGAGCGGGCCAAGGCCGACGGAGCGAGGGTGGTGCTCGGCGGCGGGCCCCACGAGGAGCTCGGCGGGCTCTACTTCTCGCCGACGATCCTGGTCGACGCCCCGCCCGGCTCGGAGATCCTCACCGAGGAGGTGTTCGGCCCGATCGTCACGATCGAGTCCTTCGACTCCGAGGCCGAGGCGGTCGCCATGGCCAACGGCACCCGTTTCGGCCTTGCGGCGACGCTGGTCACCGGCAACCCCGAGCGGGCCGAGCGGGTGTCGTCGGCGCTCGATGCGGGCACCGTCTGGGTCAACTGCTTCTTCGTCCGAGACCTCGGTGCGCCGTTCGGAGGCAACGGCAAGTCCGGCATCGGCCGCGAGGGCGGTATCTGGTCCTTCGACTTCTACACCGACATCAAGAACAGCGTGTTCAGCCCCAGCGGCTGGAAGGAGTAGCACATGGGTGAGGTGGTGGGCGCCGGCATCCTGGCGCACGTACCGACGATCATGCTGCCGGAGGAGACCCGGCGCGAGCTGAACCAGGGATCCGACTTCAGCCTCGTGGACGCGCTCGTCGAGCTGCGTCGCGACGTCTTCGAGACCCTCGACTACGACACGGTGGTGGTGCTTGACTCCCACTGGTTCACCACGGTGGAGTTCGTGGTGACGGCCCAGGACCGCCGGGCCGGGCTGTTCACGGCCGAGGAGCTGCCCCGGGGCATGTGCCGCATCCCCTACGACTGGCGGGGAGACCCCGAGCTGGCCTGGGCGATGGACCGGCTGGAGGGCAGGCACTCGACCTGGGTGACCGCGATCGACGACTCCTACCTGCCGATGTACTACGCCACGCTGAACCTCTGGAAGTTCCTCGGCGAGGGCCTCGACAAGCGCTGGATCTCGGTCAGCGTCGCGCAGACCGGCGACATGGAGGACTTCCTGCGGGCCGGTCGGGTGATCGGCGAGGCGATCGCGGAGACCGACCGCAAGGTCCTGGTGATCGCGTCCGGGGCGCTGTCGCACACCTTCTGGAAGCTGCGCCAGCTGCGTGACCACGAGGCCGCCGGGGTCGAGCACATCCGCACCCCGGAGGCGTACGCCGCGGACCGCGACCGGATCGCCTGGTTCAAGGAGGGCGACCACGCCCGCGTGCTGGACACGATGCCGGAGTTCATGCCCTACCGGCCCGAGGCGATGTTCGCGCACTACCTGATGCTCGCCGGGGCGGTCGGCGAGGGCGCCAACACCGCCACCGCCCGCCAGTACGGCGACTACGAGAACTCCATCGGCACCGGCCAGGTGCACCTGTGGTTCGACCGGCCAGAGGGAGGGTTCCCACGACCCCGGGCGACGCCGGAGGACCCGGACTACGTCCGCCAGATGAGCCAGCCCGGCGCCGACGTGCCGGCGGCCGGCTGAGCCCCGCCACCCCGCTCCCAGACCGAAGGAAAGCCATGAGAGAGACCCGCCGGATCCTGCTGGACGGCTACCCCGTCGACGTCGTGCGCGACGGAGACGACCTGGTCGCCGGTGACGGCCGGGCGGTCGCGATCGCCGACGCCGTGCACCTCCCGCCCGTCACGCCGTCGAAGATCATCTGCGTGCACCTGAACTACCTCTCCCGGGTCGAGGAGATGATGACCACGCTGCCTCCCGCGCCGACGTACTTCCACAAGCCGGTCTCGTCCCTGAACTCCCACGATGCTGCGGTGGTGCGGCCCGAGCTGTGCAAGTGGCTCAACTACGAGGGTGAGATCGCGATCGTGATCGGGCGGACCTGCCGCAACGTCTCGCCGGAGGAGGCCGGGGACTACATCCGCGGCTACACGGTGGCCAACGACTACGGCCTGCACGACTTCCGCGACACCGACTCCGGCTCGATGCTGCGGGTGAAGGGCTCGGACACGCTGTGCCCCGTCGGGCCGGGTGTCGTCGAGGGCTGGGACTTCCGGGGCAAGCGGATTCGCACCCTGGTCAACGGCGAGGTGAAGCAGGACGCCACGACCGACGAGATGGAGTGGGACATGCACTACCTCGTCGCCGACATCGCCCGCACGATCACGCTCCAGCCGGGAGACCTGCTGCTGTCGGGGACCCCCGCGATCTCGCGGACGGTCTACCCCGGCGACGTCGTCGAGGTCGAGGTCGAGGGCCTCGGCACGCTGCGCAACCACATCGTGACCGGGCCGACACCGATCCGCGACGACGTGGGCGCCCAGCCGACCGAGACCGAGGAGGTCCTCTCGACGGCCCAGGGTGGAGACTGGGAGCTGCGCGGCATCCGGCCGCCGAAGCCACCCGCATCGGAGATCTGAGTGTCCGCTCGCCCCCTGATCGCGATCCCCTCGCGATTCTCCCAGAGCGCGTCCGCGCTCCGCCACCGGGCCGTCGTCGGCTCGCGCAACCTGATCTCCGGGGTGTACGCCGCAGGCGGTGACCCGCTGCTCGTGCATCCCGTCGCCCCCGGTGGCGAGGTGTCGGTCGCGGAGGTCGCCGAGCGGCTGCGCTGGGCGGACGGGGTGCTGCTGCCCGGCGGCGGCGACCTGTCGGGCCGCTGGTCGAGCCAGGGGCATCACCACACGCTCTATGACGTCGACGAGGAGCAGGACGCGTTCGACCTCGCGGTCGCCCGGGTGGCGCTCGAGCGCCGGATCCCCCTGCTCTCGGTGTGCCGGGGCACCCAGGTCGTCAACGTGGCACTGGGCGGCACCCTGGTCCAGGACATGGACGAGCACGACAGCGAGCTGGCTCACCACCGCAACCACGTCCACCACGTCACCGTGGACCATGACACCCGGGCCTCGGCCGTCCTCGGGGAGTCGGTGGAGGTCTCCTGCTACCACCACCAGTGCCTGGCCGAGCTGGGGACCGGGCTGGTCGTCACCGCGCGCTCGGAGGAGGGCGTGATCGAGGCGGTCGAGCTGCCGTCGTACGACGGGTGGTTCCTCGGCGTGCAATGGCACCCCGAGGACACCTGGGAGACCGAGCCCCGGCAGCTCGCCGTGCTGACCGCCCTCGTCGACGCCTCTCGCTGACTCTGCCGCCGCCCGGGCGGCGTGGGCAGCGCTCACTGGCGTCGTGGTGGTGGGTGTGTCGGGG